>ERZ777306.1268-NODE-1268-length-41588-cov-6.392266_pt1 | contig 41588 bp, 68 predicted proteins | sample MGYA00374966_ERZ777306 | MGnify/ENA primary metagenome ERZ777306 (study PRJEB29329, sample SAMN06343882) | mouse gut metagenome | isolation source: Mouse cecum | place: Austria: Vienna | collected 2014-11-15 ... | reverse complement strand
GAGCATCGGATTTCTAATCCGCAGGTCGCAGGTTCGAATCCTGCAGGGCGCGCCATAAAATCCCAGGATTTCTAGGCTTTCTCCCCTTTTTTCTTTTTGGAAAAGTTGACAGCGTATTGCATTTTGTGTCGTTTTTTGATAGTTTTTAGCATGCTTTTGCACAATTTTTGCACAAAATTTGCACAGACAATTTTCTATTGGTCTTTGAATAAATGTGATAGTGCTTCTGCACGGGCATCTGTGCTCAAATGAGCGTATTTTATCGTTGTTTGTATGCTTTTGTGCCCCAAAACATCTTTTACCAATCGTAGGTTATTTGTGTCTCGTAAAAGCCATGTGGCTAATGTATGACGCAGCGTGTGAAATGATTGGTATTCTATGTTAGCCCGTGCACAGGCTGAACGCCATGAATTTTTAATTTCTTTTATCGGTCTGCCCTTATAGGTAAATACATATATATTATTATGGGGGATAGATTTTAATATGGCAGAAAGTTCCGCAACCATAGGAATGGATTGGTTTAAGCCATTTTTGCCAATAAATACAATTTGTGAATTATCGAAATCTATTTGGGGCCATTGTAATGATAAAATTTTTCCAAGCCGTAGACCCGTATATATCGCTGTCCATATGATTGGTTTCAGATGAGGGGCGGCGTGGTCGATTATGCTCTGTATGGTGGGCATATCGCGAAAATATTTTACAGTCTCTACTGGTTCCTTTTGCTTAAAGGACATAATTTTAAAATCTGGGGTTCGGCAATCCCAAAACTCTCGAGCACGTCGGCAAATAGCTGACAATAATGCTAGATACCGATTGATTGTTGCAGGAGAGCGCTTTTTAGCTTTTAATGCGTGTATGAATGCCGTTATATCATATTTGCTTATTTGTGATAGCAGAACATTCTTGTCGATTTCATGTAAGATAATGTTTAATCGGGAAAGAATGGTGCTCGGCTTTTGTAGGTGTTGGCCATATTCCAAATACCATTTTGCTGCTGCTGCATCTAGGGTTATTTCATGAGATAGAGCAGGGGATTTAATTATTTGCTGCAACCGGTTCGCGCAGTATTCTTTTGCTGCGTTTTCTTCAGTGCAACCAGTAGATTCTCGAACGACAACTCTGCGTCCATTCGCGACGACCGAGAAATACGTGTGCCAGATTTCTCCGCGTTTGAATATTCGGAAAGGTGCTTTGTTATGTTTTGCCATAAATCCAAATCCTCTTGTCTGTACCGGTAATTTTTACCGTACGGTTTTGCCGGAATGCGTCCGGCGTGTACTTCATTCATGAATACTTTCATGCTCATACTGCCGCAAGATTCGCGTAAATATGCGATAGCTGCATTACGAGATAACAGTTTCCCCATTGTTTGCTCCTTTTTCCTTTGCTTTCTTTGCGTGTTCTAGTATAGGCGTCCATTCGTCTAATCTGGTTTGTGCTGATAATTCTAGGCTTTTATCATCCCCAGATTTAGCATATTGGCGAACAAATCTTAGAAACCAGATATAATCTGATAAAATTTCAATAATACAATCATTGGCCGCGTTGCTTTCCTCGCCCCACATCTTTACTAATTCTTCACCGGTCATTTTGATTCCTTTAATGCTTTTAGTTCTGCTAATGCCTCTTGTGCTAGTTTCTTCCATTCGGCGGCGATTGTTTCCCAAGATGATATATTGTCATCAGGCAGTTTACGGTTTATATAGGCTATGATTTCATTGATTTTGTTGCGATTATCAGCCACAGTGTTATGTTTGGCTAAACGATATGTCGTGCCGTCTATGGTTAAATCAGTGACTAGCATATCGTTAGATAAAGGTGTTATCATTTTTCTTCTCCTTTAATTCTGATATTCGGTTCTTCCGGCATCTCGCATTTTGCAATACGCAATTAGTTCTTTGGCATCTTCTACAGTGCGGCATAAATTTATTTTATAACCACGGATTGGACAATATTGCCATTTTGGCATAGTTTCCCAAAACCATAATGTGTGCCACCCACGGCGTTGAACATCTACTTCAACAATTTCGCCGTTTCCGTCCTTTTCAATGCGAATCCTATATTGGCGTTTCATTATCTTTCCCTCTTATAGTAAACTCTAACCTTATAATTATTCCCGTTCGGTAATATTTTGGTCTAAAACGCACATTTTTGACTGTTTTCTTCCCGAGCGGTAATATTTTCTATTAGCGCACATTTCAATATAACCTATTCGGTTTGCTTATATTTTAATGTTCGCTAATGTCAACTAATGGATTATTAGGACAGGTCAAAAACGGGTGTCCGCCCTTTCCAAACAGCCGACAGATTTCAGGACGGTGTTCATAAATAGCGCACCGCGACAGACCGTTTTCATCAAACTCTAAAAATGGACACTGCAAATCGTCCACCTCATTGTCTAACAGACGACCTTCTTCTTCGGCGCGCTGGGCAGCAATCAAAAACTTTTCATAAACATGCTTAGGAAAATATACAGTCTTTCCGTTTAAGTCTGTCTTTGTAAAACCTATATGTTTTTTACGGGCATAGTCCCGAATGGCAGCATATTCTTTTTTATCAAAGGGGACAATTCCGCAACACTTGCCGCATCTTTTGCATTTGAACTCTGCCATTATTTATTTCCTTTCATAATAGATTCTATGTCTTGCAATGCTAGTCCGCAATCATCATCGTGCGCCCCTTGCAACGAACGTAAAGTATCAATCGCCACATCCAACGCCTTACTTGTTGCGTCCACGGATTTTATAAATTCGTCCCAGTAGCACCAGCGGTTGACGTATCTGTCATGGGTTAATTGGAAATAGTCTTTGGACGACATTATTTCAGGTGTATCGCCAGCCTCATATAAAACCAAAATAGGGTATGCATTAAATACGCTAGGATTTTCATCCGGTGTATGCCAAATCTTTTTATTTCCCATCCTAGTATCCTTTGATGATTTTTCCTTTTTCAATTTTATATTTAGCCACACGCCAATCGGCAGGTATGGCTATATTAAGGGCGAGAAATTGGTGCGACCCACTGTGAAAAGCCCAATAATTCCCACATATTTTCGGTTCATAGTCTGGGTCTCCCAATTCCCAATACCCACCATCAGTATATTCACAAACGGTATATACAGGTTGGTACACTAACCATCCATCGTCCATAAATGGAATCAAATCAAAAATCGTTAAAGATTCTAATTTTCTTGGCATTATTTAACCTCCATTAAACTGTCTTTCCAATCGCCATCAAAGGGGGCAATATTGAACATATTGGTTAAATCTAATGTTTCGTCTTCTGCATACTCTGGATACCAATCAAATCCAGAATGATACATAGGTCCATTATAACAATATAACCAATGGTGTATTTCATTCATTGCAACATAGCCCGGGCGCAACAACGGCAACAGGTCATAAATAGTTATCTGTTTCTTTTCTGTCATTGGTTAGCCTTTTAATATTTATAAGTCCATTCATATACACGACGCGCATATTCTACCACCCAGCTAGCACACCAAACTATTCCAAGAAGTGTGGAAGTAATAGGTAATAAAACCCATAAAAGTATTTTTTTCATTATTCTTTCTCCTGTGTTGTCCTATTTTGCCACGCGTTTTTGGGGGCACTACAACCACACGATTCACAAACAACCAATTCCTTGTCCACGCAATAAACCGTTCCGTTGTTATGTTGGACGCAGGTAGTTATTTTCCGACTGGTAATTGTTGAACCGCAAAGCGGACAAGGCAAAATAATCATTTGTTAAGTTCCTGTGTTGTGATTGATGCGAGTCTGCGTCTGATTTCTTGTTTCCCTTTGACGGTCAAAACCGTCGGTTTGTTTGTGTGCAATAAAAGAATCTTCGCAATTCCGTTCAACGCGTCCTGCGCGGCTTTGCCGTCTATAAGTTCGCGCAAGATGGTTTCGTGAATTGAAGTATATTTATGAGGGCATCTTTCATTTACACAGTGAAACCATTTGCGCGTTTCTTCTTCTTTTTCTAATTCAGCCGCGCAGAAAGGGCATTTAAGGTTATTTGTCATTATCCCCACCTATATTAAAAAATATTTCATTTGATTTTGGTTTTCTGAATTTTTTGCGTATATCAGATAAAATATTATAAATGGAATTCCATTCTTTTTTATCATATAAATCAGTTAAATTATCCCACTCTTTTTGAATTGCACTCCACTCCGGTTTATCGGCAAGATTTTTGAATATAATATCTTTTATACCGGCTGGCATGAATCTTATAAAGCGCAAACAGCGCCCAAAATCGTAGGCGTCGTGGGGCATATCATACCACGATGGTTTTATACCAAACACCGCACCACACATTGTTTTACTTGATATACCAGTATCGCCGCCAAGCAACCATTCAATCGCTTTTATTTTAATTTCATCTGTCATCATAGTTCCTTTTATTTAATCCGTTGCCCCAGTTTGATTTCCCAAACATCAAATTTCCCTAAATCATTGGGTTCGCCATTTATCCACTGTATAAGTTTTATTTCAAATTCCATTGTATTATCGGTGTATCCGCGATGGAAAACCACAGTATCAAAATGTCGCACCTCGCTGTTGATGCACATTGGGTATGCGAATGTCGTATCAAAGTCGCGACCAATAAATCTTTTATTCCAATACGGCTTGCATTCGCGATATTCCGATGTCTTTTCCCCGGACGCGATTTTGTCATACCATTTACTTTTCAAAACTAGATGTAATATTTTCATTTCTGTTCCTTATTGTGTATGTTGCCGATGATTTCCAGGCTTTCGTTTTCAAATATTCTGGCTATAAATTCGGGGTGGCCGCTTTGCAACATTAAATAAAAACTAGCAAAATCATCTTGCCATATAACCTGATATATTGCGCCGAACTGGTCTTTAACTAGGTCGTTTTCATAAATCAGATTATTGTTTTTATCGCGTAAGCCAGTACATTGGTCATCTTTGCCCCAAGCCACCATCATTTTTGGGCGACCATCTATTGCGTTCCAATATGCAAAGTCCACAAATTCTATTTCGCCAACGGGATTCATTAAAAAATACGGCGTGCGAAATTCTAATCTAGAATCTATTTTATCCATAATATCACTCCTTAAATATTGACTCTATTTAATTCAGTACGGCCGACTCGAATAGACCCGCGCGGAACGCAGAGTAGGACCGGACGCCGTTACCGCAGTACGACCCGCAATCGGCAACCGAGGAGAAGGCGCTCAGGAACACCCAACGCGACGTTTTTCTTTCGCCATTGACCTCAAATACACATCGAACCCAAACAAAGAATCCCTGTGGGTCTGGTATAGGCTCGCCAGCAACATTATTTGCTTGGACGACATGCAGCTCTAATAACTTGGCGCCATGCTCTTTTTGAAAAAGCTTATCCGCCTTTTTTACATGTTCCATACAATCATTGCGTGCCCATATTGGGTCGCCGTTGTATTTTGTTGTAGATTTGCCCCCAATTGTGATATCGTTCGCCGTGATAGTCAGATATGTATCCGCGGACAAGTCGTCACCGTTGTTATTGTCAAGCACTGGTACCGGCTTGGACAGCAAATTCAGCAGTCGCATAGCCGCGTCAACGGTAGTTGCTTCTGCCTTCAAAAGTTCAGTTTCAAGTGTAAATTTCATTTTATCTTCCCCTTTGTTGTTTCTTTTCAATGGCGGCTAATAACTCCGTCTGATACTCTTGGATACTTTGTCTATCTTCTGAAAGCACTCTATAACTTGTGCCATTATGGCGCGTTATTCTGATATAAAATTGGCCGTCTGACGTTTTCTTTATTACTGAAATATTTGGCAATTTAACACCCCCATTTAGCAAACTCATCAGCACATACAGACACGCAGTGATGCCGGTCGTCCAGCTGGGCGCGTAAAGCGGCATTTTCTTTCTCCATTGGTAATATCGTTGTAAATGCGAGAAGAGTGCACATAAAAGCTATTCCAAAGGCAAAACCCAACAGTATTTTGTCCAACATCACATATCCTTATTTTCTTCAATAAACGCATCCATGGCAGCCACATTTGCGGCCTTTGCCAGTTCATTCTTTCGGGCTGTTGCCAGCGGTACCAGCGATTGCAGGTTTGGATTGCCGCGCTGTTTGTTGAGCAGTTCTTTGATGTCGTCCTCTGTGTTGCAGAAAGACAGCATCTCTTTGAACTGGTCCACTGTTGGATATACAACATTTTTTTGTGCCCCGGGGGTGCGCGGCGCGATATCATGCGTGGTGGCGTCGGCATCATTGTCGCCCTCTGTTGGGATACAGAACGTCTGCAAGCACGCGTACTTATATGCGGCCGACATCGCCTTGTTTGTGGCCTTGTCCGCGCTGTCCATTGCCTCGCCATACGTGATGCATGTATGCACACTGCCGTCAATGGATGACACAAAGTCAAATTCCACGCGCACCGTCACATAGAACAATGCACCGCCGCGCTGTGTCTGGCGTTCAACGCAGGTGCGTTCGGTTGCGCGCGGGAACACGCAAACGCCGTGTTCGGCCAACAGTGGGGCAAGGGCGCCATAAACATCATCAATCCCGCGGAATGCATAGCCTTGTTGCTGATTCTTGCGGTCTTTTGATATGCCGGTCTTTGCCAGCGCCGCTTGGATTTTGTTAATGGATTCATATATTTTTTTGTCGCACATAATGTACTCCTTTTATAATCCGCAGGACGCGGCCAATTCGTCGTTGCGATAGCATGTGTCGCCGTCGCGCATGTGGTTGATTGACATTGCCGGTTGGCATACGCGGCGCTGTATATATCCCGATGCTGCATGTCTGGCACCGATTTCGTTTATTTCTGCGATTACCATATCCAGTGATTTCCGATAACAATACGCTCGTGCGGCATCTGAACGCCCCCGACGTTGTCCCCACAGATAAAACTTTCGGGGATTGTGTCGCTGAATCCAGCCGTGGGGCGCAAAGTAATAAGCAAAGTTCGTGTATGACATTACCGAACCTCCTTGATTAAACCCTGTAATCCCTGCAGGCGCATGGAGTTATGGGCGTGCATGTTGATAATGCCACGCATCATATAATCGCGACGTTTGTCCAATTCGGCGACGGATTGCGCCCCGCGCATAAAATCCCACATGGCACCCGCGATTGGCATTTGTTCACAGACTGGAATCCCACAGGCCTCAACATCCAAAACTTTGGATTTTGGCTGTGGTGCCTTGGAGGGCAGTTTGCGTGTGTGGGATTTAACGGTGATTGTTTTGGGCTCGGCAAGTTTCCGTTCCATCTCATTAAACGCATTGATGTACGCCAGTTTGAATTCAAGCGCACGCTTGCCGGTAAAGCCCATCGCGAGTAGGGTGAACCCGTCGCGGGTCAGTTCGTACATGGGGTTGGACTTGCCAGAATTGTCGCGATACGCGGCCGACACAAAATTGTGTTGGCTAAATTCTGTGGGGGTAGAGGTCGTCAAATTGCGGATTGCGTCAATTACTCGGTCATGGCGTTTGCCAAATACAATGGCAACGTTGCGACTAGTGGTAGTCGCGTGACCGTTTTTAATTGTTATTACTGGACTGCAATTAGAGCTGTCCACAATTTTGTGGAGAGTAATTTGTTTCATTCTTAGTTCCTTTTTTTCATGTTTGCGGCCTTTTTCAGAAAGGCCACTGGTGGCTGAAAACGCTGAACTAAGTGAAGCGCGCGGGTATTGGTTATTTCCCGACCCACCAGTGAAACTGGTGCAAAAAATACGCATATCGGTTGCGTTGCCGCTTAGTTCGTGGCTTTCAGTCCACGTTCCGATTATGGCATAGGGAACATCAAAAATCAAGCTTTTTGTTTGCATTCTTACGTTATCTTGTGGTGGCGGAATCTTTTGCTATAGTGGGTTTGCGGTTATTCGCCGCAATTCGCAAAAACTCACAAAAACAAAAGGATTCCACCATGGATAATAAAGTTATTGCTGCTATTTTGACCCTTGGGGTTGTTGGAACTGGAAACAGCACAGACGTAGATTATGTTATTTCACGATATGAACTTATGCTGGATGCCTTGAACCATAAGGGACAAAAGTAATTACAACTTGTACTCCTTGGGTTCTTTGCCCGATTTAACCCAGTCAAATAGTTCTTGAGGAGTGCAAAATTTACGATATGAATAATCGTGTGCAATACACCATTTGCGCAGGTGTATGTTGTACATTGTTTCGATTAGTTTTTTCATCGTTCGCTCCTTAGGCTATATTCCCGCAATACAGGTCGTCATTGTTAATCTGGCTCAGTGACGGCGCGGTATCCCACGTTGCCGTGCGCTGTGTCCAGTACGCAACGCAATCCGCGTGTGTTGCCGGCGTAGCGTCCGCCCACCGGAACCACAGCGCGGACAACAATATCGTCGCCACTGCAATAATTATGAATTTGATTGCTTTTTGCTTGTTGGACATAAGGTTCTCCATATTCCGGCCTATGCTGACGCATAGGCATTTCCGCATACCGCTTTATCAATTGCCGAGCGACCCGAACAGGCCCGCGCGGAACGCAGAGATGCTCCGGACGCTGTACCCGCAGATGTTCGCGCAGCTCGACCCGCAAACGGCAACCGAGGAGGCGGCGTCCCGGAACACCCAACGGGATAGGCGGCCATCTTTGGTCTTTATACGACACCATGAATAAATGCCGTTTGTATCTGGTACGGGATTATCCGATTTTGCATATTCGCCCACTGTGGACGACTGCAGACAATGCAGTTCAACAACGTCAATATCGTGTTCTTGTTTGAACAATCGGATAGACTCTGCGAAATAACAAATTGCGTTCTTGGCATTCCAAATCTCTTCGCCGTTATAAATATTTGTTGGCTTACCGTCGCATGTGATAGCGTCTGCGGTGATTACCAGGTACGCAGAAGAGGGAATATTGTCTGGATTGCTATCTGTGGGGATATCTGTATTGATTTCTGGTATGGGCTCTGCAAATGCTCCCGATTGCAGCATATTTGCCAGTGCAGAGACGATAACCCAACTGTCGGTTGTTGCGGTTAAATGAGGATGTTCAATGGTCACTTTCATCATTTGCTCCTTGACTTTGAATGCTTTGATTCTAAAATAGAATAAAGCAAAAGTCAACAAAAAATTCCAAAGTAGAATAAAATGACAAAAAAGGAACGAAAATGACACGGGAAACGAAGACTTGGCATACGCCAGATGAAGTGCCGCAAAACCTCGAAAAACTGACGGATGGTTTGCCGGATGTGGTGTTTCAGCGTATTGAGGGGGAATACCTGGGCGGCGTATGGGATGGGTATGAGTTTATCACGGTATTTGACGAAGGGTATCCACCGGCGGAAATAAAGCGCTGGGCATATATAAAGGATTTGGTGGCGACCGCCGATGCGGTGGCAGGGATTGCGAAATAGAAACTTTTGCAAATTTGGCAAAAATTTCTATTACAACAGAAAATTCAACGAAAGTTTGTTAAAAGTTTACCAACAACACAAAACGATAAAAAAGAACTGCCACCGTGGTGGGTAAAGGGTAGAGAGGTAAGAAAATGTTGCAAAGAATTCTGTATAGTATAAAATTTGCCCATAAAACAAAGGGTAATTGGTATAAGGATAGAATTATGCGCAGCGATAAGTCTTTTCAGTTGAAATTTGGTGGAGATGATACCGGGATTGACGCCAAATTTTTTGCAGAAACAATTCAAAATTTATCTATATTATTAAATGTAGCACAGAGTGAAATTGGAACAGATACCACCTCTAAATTAAAAATTACGCAAACGAGCGCCGGAAGTTTTTGTGTAGACTTTTCCTTGTTTGTGGAAACTGTTGTGCCATTGTTTTGTATGCTTAATACAAACGGCGCGCAACATATTGTAAAAACATTTATTGAATTTATTGAGTTTATAAAAGCCTTAAGGGGCGAAAAGCCCCGTTCTATAACCCAGCAGGGTGACAAAGGGATATATAGTGTAATAACCGGTAACGGTAATACGGTCAATATTACGCAACCAGTTTATAATCTATATTGCAGCAGCACCGCTCAAACAGCTGCTATAAAAATGGTAAAGGATTTCGGGGAATCTGGAAGAACCTCTTTGGAATTCAGAGATTCCGAGCAAGAAACAACAATTAGTCAAGACGATGTACCCAATATTAAACCTGATATATTCAGCGAAATAGGTATTTCAGGGGAGTCAAAAACGACCATGGTGCTTCCTGTGCGTCGTCCCGATTTAACCGGCAATGGAAAATGGCAGATGAAGTATGGCGAACAATTTGTTCACATGACAGTCACTGACAAAGACTTTTTAGAACGCGTACATTCTGGTCAATTACCCTTTGCGGCTGGCGACCAAATAGAATGCCAGTTAAAAATCGAATATAAATCTGACCCTGACGGGTATCCCATCCCAGAAACTCAAAAGTTTTTTATTGAACGCGTACTTAGAAAAATAGATAATCCAGTACAAATGGATATTGGGGTCTAATTATATTTCCTTGGTCTTCCAGCAGTGGGGCGTAATCTGTCCGGGAACATCCGTTGAATCTTGGCGTTTTTTATCTATTCTTTTTTGAGAATAAGTTTGAGTTTGCCAATAGCATACCGGAAAGAATTCCTCTTATGAGTGTAGGCTCTTTGCAGGCGGCTCTTAATAAGTGCGCGAAAATCTTAGCTTTTCCATCAATGGACATCTCGAGTCCATTTTCATTTAGAAAATCATCAACCGTTTCCATTACGATTTTAATAAGCTCTTCTTCCTCTCCGGTTGTTAATTTACGTGGGGCTGTTTGGGGAGCTTCAATTTCGCTACCATTAAGGGGTGGTAGGAATGTGCTCAAGGATGTGCCAAAAAATGCAGCTAATTTCAATGCGGCATTTTTTGAAATTGGGGCGATTCCTGCTTCAATTTTCCCAATAACTGGCTGAGACATGCCTGTTTGTGCTGCCAGCTCGGTTTGTGATAATCCTCGCTCCTCTCGTAAAGACTTTAATTTTTGCGCAATACTCATGGTAATAATTCTATAAGCTCCTCTATTCTTTGTCTAATTGCATTTTGGAATTGACTTTTTTGTGTTTGTATTCTAAAATAGAATCAGAAAGGAGCGGCGATGAACGATAATCGGAAGGCATACCCAAGCACAGAGAATTTTGGTCGAACAATCAATCGGTTCGCCGCTGAAATATGGGATTTATACCATGACCAGGCGACCGCAGAATTTTTTCGTAGCATGTGGAATGGTGTTGATGAGCGGATAATCATTGATGCATTGCGTTTGTATTGGCGCGATATTGACCATAAATATCCGCCGGCTATTCGCGACATTATGAAGATTGTGTATGAGTTGAAATTAGAGGGTTATCCCGATGTGCGGAAATAGTTTCATCCAATCTTTGACTGCGAAATTCGGACGCGTTGCGATTACAACTGTTGCAGCGCCATTCCTTGGGATTGGAGCCGCACCCCATTTGTGGCATGCGACCGTTTCCGGTTTGCTCGTATCGCCCGTTTGGGCAAAACTCGCATTTGAAAAGGCTTTGGTCGGGCTGGGGCAACTGGGCTTTCAAAGCTGCGTTTTCTGTTTCAAGCTCCGCAATCCGTTGATGCAGAGCGTCAATATCTTTCACGAGTTTTTCCCTTTGGTTAATGGTTGTTCGAAATTCTCATTATACCAATGGGGTTTTGACTGTCAAGGCAGTTAAAACAATGCCGGACGTGTGGCTCCCTCCTTTCCGTCATACGTCCGGCAAAGCGCAAAGGAAAGGGGAAAAGGGAAGGGGAAACACCCATGAAATGGGCAAAAATACCAACAGAATTTCTGTTTAAATTAAGTGACCGGGAGATTGTCGCGGTGGCAAAATATGTCATGTTGTATGGTGTTTTGGAGACCGTTCCAACACGTTCAGAATGTCTTCGCGTTATGTCCGAAAAGCAGTTAGAAACTATTCAGAAACATTTTGAAACTATTTCTAAAATAATTTCCGCCGATATAAATATTGCTCAATATGACCGTGATAGAAAAAAACAAAAAAAGGCGGAAATCTGCGCCACACAACAAAAAAATCCTACGGAAAATCCTACGGAAAATCCTACGGAAAGTACTACGGACATTCCTAAGGACAGAATAGATAAGAATAGATTAGAAAGAAAGATAGTTGTTAACACAACTATCAAAGAAATTTCCTCTTTCCAACATTTGCAAACGCCAATTCAGGTCTGGTTGGATTACAAGCGCTCCCGTGGAGAGAAATATAAATCCCCCCAATCGTTGGCGATGTTTGCAAAAAAACTGAACGAACTGTCAAACGGTGATGCGGACATTGCCCAGAAAATCATTGAACAATCCATGGCGAACAACTGGGCCGGAATCTTTGCCTTGCATCAATCCCGTGCCGACCCGCCCGGCGACCGCCGCGATATTAACGACCCCGATAATTTCGTGATTTAACCCCACAAGGAGCAGGAAATGAACGAACACATTGCAGAAAAATTTATCGACCTGATTGCTAAATTGTACGACCTGTCGGACAAGGCGATTGACACAATGCGTGGTAACGCCGCCGAAATTGATAGCGTACTGGGGGCGTATTACTGGGCCGATGTGAAAGATGCGGTGAACCTTTACTTTGCCCGCAAGAATGACAAGACGCGTCCGACATTGGCAAAGGTTCTGGCATTGCTGGAGACGAATGAGAAAGTTAAAAAACGCGTTCCGGACGCCAAACCGGATACATACCATTTGCCCCGGACGCAGTTGTGGACAATCCGGGACGCATTTGACCGCGTTGTCAAGGTCATGGTGATGTGCGAAATTCTGAAACCGGAAAACCCGATGGATACCCCATTGCGTCCCGGATACAGCCTGTTGGAATCAGACAATCTGCCCATGATTAATCCGAAGCGTCGTTTGCGTGCCATGGTGATGGCGGCCAAGAATAGGCGCCCCGACTTATTTGCGCAGTACAAGTCGTTGTCGTTCTGGGAAGAATTGGCGATATGCGTTCAAAATCACCTGATTCAATTACGTATTCGGGATTGGGATGCCTTTCATCAGGGATTGCCCGAGGAAATCAAGGCAGTTATCCGTAACCGTGGGTCAAATGCATTGGGTGAAACATCCGCCCAAGTAAATCGCATGATTGCCGCATGGCCGGGTGCCGCCACAGTCGGTGTGTTGGAGGTATAGTCATGTTTTTTCAAAATATAACATCGACTGATTCCATTTCTGCATGGGTCGCACGCCAAATTGATGCTACCCGCGCCGCGGTTAAATACGGCTGGGATGTGGAAATCAAACCACACAAGAAACAGCGCTCGTATCAGCAGAACCGTTATCTGATGGCGGTAATGGAAAACATTGTGCGGTTCTATCACGATACCGGATATATGCCCGCCGGATGCGCGGCGTGGGCAATGCGAACGGATGTTCAGAAAGAATACTGGAAGGCACGTCTTGGGGTCGCGTCCACGGCCAAATTATCCACAACCGAATTCGGGGAATTCGTGGACCGGATACAGGGAACAATGGCAGCTGAAAGCGGTGGTGAATATGAAATCATAACACCGCCAGATGCGTATGTGGAATCACTGACACAATTGTAAGGAGACAAAAACATGAAAGAACAGGATAGGGTAGTTTTAAATATTTCATACAAAGACTTTACAGATGCGATTAATTCCGTGTTGGAACGTAATTTCTATGACGATGACTGTTGGCGCGTTGTGCCAGAAATTTTGCGTGTATTGAAAATCAAACAGCGTCGTGAACAAACGGCTGCTAAACGTTTGGAAAATCTGGCAAAGGCACGTGCCATACGTAATGCGCCCAAACCGATTGTGGTTGAACACAAGACGTGGTGGCAGCGCATGAAGCTGCGTTTGGCTTAACCTGGGGGGAGGGTGACATGATACCACCGGAAATGCAATTGTCCAAACAGATATGCCAATTATTGGATTACCACCATTTTTATTACTTTCATGTTCCTAGTGAAGGAAAGCGTACCCCTTGGGAACAGCGGGCATTCAAAATGAATGGGGGTAAGCCGGGCGTGCCTGATTTAGTGATAGTCCTGCAACAGGGGCGTGTTCTCTGGGTGGAATTAAAAACACCCACAGGTCGACAAAGTCCGCATCAAAAACTGTTCCAAGAGGTTGTAGAGCGTCGGGGACACAAATACGAAATTTGGCGGAGTGTAGCGGATGCACAAACTTTCTGTTTGGAATATGGAGGAATGCGATGAGTGGACAAAAATCCTATTTTGACCGTGTATACGCCCGAAAATTAATTCATGCACCGATGACCGGATTTAAAATGCGTGTTTTTATCCGCCTGTATAATTTTTCAGCCGCCGCATTTGCGAAGCCCAAATCCGTAGGGGATATGGATGATACGTCGCATGGGGCTGGAATGACATGTGCATTGGAAAATAAGGCGAAATATGTGGTGAAACGTTTGGCCTTATTAAACTGGTGTAATGACGACGATGAAATGCGTTTCTTAGATTATTACGCACGCTGGGACAAAGATATCCTGGGCGACATCGATAAGGGACTGATTGAATTCAAATTTGCACGCCAGATGCTTAATTCGGCATTGTTGGACATATGCAAATCATTAAAGGGAAGAAACAATGACTGATACATATAAGGAGTCGTGTGCGTTTTGTGGTGCGCTGCCAGTGGCTAAAAATATCTCTGGTGTATATTATGCCCAATGCAGTAATCCGAAATGCTGTGATAATGAACCATATGCGTTTATGGGACGGATGGCATCATTTGCAATATCTCAATGGAATGCACATCACAGCAATCTAAAAAATTATCCGACCAACAAGAACAAAGGCTTATTAAAAAGCCGTCGCGCCAAAGGACGTCGTGTGTAATGGAGCCTGAACTGCGTGGAACCCTGTCGGCATATGCCCGGTGGGCTGGAATAAGCCTTGATGCCGCAAAAAAGCGCAATAAGCGGGGTCAGATAGTTTTTTGCGATAAATATCCCCATATGGTGGATTTTGTGCGCAGTAATGCGGCGGTTCGTGCTTTGGGGCGTCCGGTAAAGCGCAATGCAGAAAAGACAATCCAAATTCATTGGCGTGTCAGCGCCGCAGAATACGCGGATTTAATGTCCCGCCATCGTACATGGCAAAAAAAGTCCTAGCTTTTACATTTCTGGTTTGTAATACTTTTGATGTGCCGGTTGACGACCGCACAGGGAATAAGAGCCTTGTACAACTGTCGCAGGACATTAAACTCTCCAACTGGAAACGGTTGGAGGGCTCGTGAATATATAGAATAAACGGCCTATTGTTGTAATAGCTCTTACCTCCAACCGCCCCCAATCGTCATGGGCGGGATTTTTTATTGTTTTATATTATAAGAAATGGCATACTTATACCAAGTCGGATGACCACCGACCTAGGTTTAACAGCCTATTATCACAGTAGCTCGATAGGGCTAATCTATCTCTCCAACGCCGGTTGGAGGGTGGCTGAATATATTGAATAGGCCACACTATTCACTGTGAAATAGCTGTTAACCTCCAACCGCCACTAGTCATGGCGGTGTTTTTAATAAAAAGGAAAGGAGGCCAACATGGCAAAAGAATGTGTAAAGAAAGAATATACATGGGGTCAAGCAATTGTAGTTTTTTTAGGAATAATGTTACTTATAGGTATTATGGATAGTTCTAAGGAGGAAGTTGAGCCACGAAATAAAGATGAGAAAATTGAGTATCAAAATAAAAAAGAAACGACACAAAACACAACCAGCTCTTTGGCGGTAAAAAATGGGCTAATAACAAAGCCGCTAGTGGTATGTTTAACTGCGGATTTATACAAAGATATGCTAAAAAAGACTCTTTTAGGAGACGATTTAGGGGCATCCAAGTATTTGCAGCGTGGTGATTGTTTAGAATTTAAGACCGGTCTGCATATTACAATTATAGGTCATCCGGAGCCGGCAATTGCTAAAGTTCGTATAAGTGATGGCGGTAGTGTATCGACAGAAGGGTATACGATGTATTATTTTGTTTCAGAAGAATAAACTACAAAATGGGGGACATTTTTTGGCGACAATAATTGTCCCCTAATTTTTACATAAAAAATCCCGATTTTCTGCGCTTTTGAGGAGGTGTCTTAAAATTCCCCTAGATATTTAATAAAAAAATTGCATAATTTCAGTATAATTTGCACCGCGGTCTATCCAAAGTTGCATATAATAGCGTCTGGTTTCTGCTCCTTGACTATCGTGGAAATCAGACGCTGCCTTTTTTGTCGCCACTGGCGGCTTTTTTATTGGGCGCATAATGCTTTTTCATCGTCATATTCCTTGCGCGGGTCGGTTTTCTTTTGACTTTCTCCGCCGACTCCCATATGCGCCCACCCAGTTTTCCAAAAGAGAGGAAAACGCCACTTTGTTCAACCCAAGGCTTGGCCTCTCTTTTAGGAATCGATTATGCGTATTGAGCTAGAAACGCGCACTCGCACATTGCGGATATATAATGATGCTGAGTTTGAATCTAAGCATCCCCGCGGTAAAGACGGACGATTTTCAACCAGCGGTATAGCCGCCCATGTGGACTTTCATGAAATACCGCCGGATGTTTCCAAAACGCTAACAGATACAATACAAAGTAATATACAGAAATACCCCTTTATGCAGGGGCATTTTTCTTTTATAGGGTCTTCCCGGGCGAAACTTGCCCGTGATTTGGGGGATAATATTGACGCTAATGAAAATGTCCAAGCGTTTTATAAGCCTGAACCCTTGGGTGGCCGTGGCCGTATATGTTTTTCCGGTATTGATTTGGCACTAACTAAGCTGCGCCCGGACAATAGCCGCTATCACCCCGTTGGTACTAATTCCCCAAAGGGAATTGCAGACCATGAATTCGGTCATGCATTATGGTACCGCCTTGGACTAAATAAAGATAGCGCCACCACGAGTCAGCTAAAGCAATATATTGCTGATTATATGAAATCGCATTCGCCAGAAGAGATAAAGCAAAATCTGTCGCATTACGCAAATACGGGCCCCGGTGAATTCTTTGCCGAGGCCTTTTCAGAATTACAGAATAATCCACGGCCTCGTCTCCTGGCTAAAAAGATAGGCGAACTGTTGGATGCAGAAATCAAATCACAGAAACTAGATACAAACAAATGAGTACAGAAAACACAGGGGGACGCCCAACGGTGATGACGAGTGAGACAATCGGAAAACTGGAATATGCATTTGCGCAAGGTGCAAGTGATAAAGCTGCCTGCTTTTATGCAGGGATAAATCCTGATACCTTGTATGAATATCAAAAGAAAAATCCAGCATTTTCCGAGCGGAAACAACAGTTAAAACAGTCCAAATTATTCAAAGCGTTGGAGGTAATTCATTCGGCGCTGGAAAATGGGGACGTGGCGATTGCCCGCTGGTATCTGGAACGCAAGTGCCCCGAAGAATTTGGACTGAACAAAGAACTGGAGCCTCTGCTGCCTATTATCAAATACGTAACACCGGAACAAACGGCGGCCACCGACGCACATATTGACGATTTTATAAGGCAATGAATAATATAGAGCATGCATATCTGGGCCAACGATTATTGGAGCGGGGATTTGAGGCATGGGCATTATATATCTTTCGCCTGATAAATCGTACGCCGTTCATATGCGAGCCACTGCATCATGAAATGTTCCACCAGGTACAGGACGTAATAGACGGCAAAACGACACGTCTTAACCTGAACATGTCGCCGCGTACTGGTAAAACTACAACGGCATGTCTGTTATGTGCCTATACTTTGGCGCTAAACCCCAGTGCCCAGATTATTTATACCTCGTTCAACCAGGACTTGTTGGCGAAAATATCTAAAGAGCTGGCCGCAATTTTACAGCATCCGGCATATCAGGCAATGTATCCGGCGGTAAATCGCCCGCGCGAGGAAATATCAAACGTAGACCCGATTGATGAGTTCTGGCGGGAACACTTAGCGCAAACAACCGGTAAAAGCCAGTATTCAACGCGAAAGATTATAACCGCCGCAGGTGGCTGCATATTATTTAACTCCATCGGCGCGGCAATTACAGGTTTCGGTGCTGGCGTCCGTGGGGCCTCAGGCTTCTCTGGCCTGCTTATTATTGACGATGCAGACAAGCCGACCGATGTACGCTCAGACACCATGCGCAAGAAAACGCGCGCATATTTCACTGACACATTGCTGACGCGTCTAAATAACTCTGACACGCCGATTATAAATATTCAACAGCGTCTGCACCCAGAGGACCTATCGGGTTTTTTATGCCAGCAATATGGATTTAAGACATTCAAGTTCCCGCTGTTAAATGCAGACGACACCTGCAATCTGCCGCGGCAATATACACCTGAACGCGTATTGGAACTGCAGCGAAACACCGCAACATTTGCGGCCCAATATCAGCAGGAACCGGTGCTGGAGGGCGGCAATCTGATAAAGACCGAATGGTTCAAACGATATAATGCCTCGCCTGCACGATTTGACAGTCTGTTCATTGTGGCGGATACGGCGTTTTCTGAAAAGAAATCGGCCGATAACAGTGCCTTTTTATTGTGCGGCATATCGGGCAACGACCTGTATATTCTGGATGGGTATTGCAAAAAGGTAATATTCCCAGATCTATGTCGGGATTTAGCATCGTTTTATAAGGCTGCCGTGGCGGGTTATCCGACGACAGCAGTATCCGCCGTATATATTGAAAACAAAGGCAGTGGCATATCCCTGATACAGCAATTACGTACAGCTGGTCTGCCGGTATCTGAACTAATGCCAACGGTACACAATGCCGAAGCACGCAAGGACCAGATATCGGACAAATTCACTAGATTTAACGAAATAGCCGCTGATTTGGAAAGTGGATATTGTCATATCCCAGAATCTGCGCCGTGGTTGCTGGAGTTTTTGTCGGAATGCGAGGCATTTACAGGCGGCAAGCAGGACGCCCATGATGATATGGTCGATTGTCTGATGTATGCCATGAAACAGCGTCGCAAAGGCTTGATTACTGATTGGTCAGCAATGACAGCCAGTTTTATGAGATTTTAGAATGATAAAGTTTAAGAATCCTTTTAAGAAATCGATATCCAATCCGGGCAGTAAACCCGCACCCGAAGCGGTTGCCGTCGATTACGCAAGCCTAAAAGCCGCAATAGAACCACAGATGCCGGACTTTATAGAACCTTGGACCTTGGCGCGTGCGCGGTTAGAGGGTGGCGCCAAGGATCGGGGCAGCGTTGCTGCGCGCAAAATGTACAAGGCGCACAAGACGCGTGTACAAAACCAGTGGATAAATCCCCTGCAGGGTATCAATTCCGGTAATGGGACTGCGCACAACGCGATTTACTTGTATCAGCCGGTCAATTATTACGAGTGTTATTTCCTGGCCCAGGACCCCCTGTTCACGAAGGTATTTAATATGTTGTCGCAAACTCCGTTTTCCAAGGGGGGCGAATTGCAAATGCCTGAGGAAATGTCAGAAGACGATGTAAAGGCAATAGAAAAAGCGGCCCAAAAATATAACCTGTGGAAACATGTTGTGGGGGCGGTACGTAGTCAATATGTGACAGGCGGCTGTTTGTTGTATATGGATTTTGGGCTGTCGCCATCGGAACTGGAAAAGCCGCTGAATCTAGACAAGATAGATTGTCGCAAATTTAAGGGATTCCGTCATATTGACCCGATAAATGTCGTTGCCTTGGACGTCAACACGGTGGACGTTGCCGCCGCTGATTACATGATTCCGCGTAAATGGTATGTAATCGGACTGGGTACGGTTGATGCATCGCATTTCCTGAAATGGGAGGCCAACATTCCCGAATTACCCATGCGGCCGATGACAATGTATTTTGGCATGCCGTTGACCCAGCTGATTAAACAGGATGTGGCCAACGCCAACATGGTGTCGCAGGGCGTTGCGAACATGGTTAACCGTTTCCGCTTGACGTATCTGAAGACGGATGAAACGGCGTTTATTACCAATAATGCCCAACAATTCCGGGCCAAGCTGGATTTTATGGGCCTGGTTCAGAATAACTATAACGTATGTCCGCTTAAAAATACTGAAGACATTACACAATTGACAGCATCGCTGGCGGGCTTGGCCGAAAATGTAGAGGGCAGTTTCCTGCAGGTTGCGGCCAAGACCAATATTCCATTCACGGAGTTAATGGGTAAATCGGCCCAAGGTATGGATGCCACCGGTGCCGGCGACCGCCGTAAATGGTATGACCAATGTAAAATGGAGCAGACGGCCAGCAAGCCACACGTATTGACCATGTATGGTGTATGTGCCGGCGCCATATCCAAAGACGGTAAATTCGTCAAGTTCCCGGATTTCGTCTATAACCCCATGGAAGAGGCGTCGGAAAAAGAACTGGCCGAGAATATTCGTTCTTATGCCGAGGTTGCGTCAAAGTTACTGGAACTGGGCGCGCGCCACGAAGACGTGTTTGACTGGCTGAAATCATTCAAGCAGTTTCACCTGGACACAGTCACAATGGACGAAATCGCGACCGACGATAATCCATTTGACGACGACCCACATGGGGGCGGCGTGGATATTACGGACGAAGTGCTGGCTAAATTCCAGAACGAATGGCAGGAATCAAAGCATCCCCGGGACAAAGACGGCAAATTTGGCGGTGGTGGCGGCTCAATCACTGTTCGCGGCAATGAGCTTGGTGGCCATAACATGACCAAAGAGGAACTACGCGCGGCCGCCGTGGATTATTACAAAAAGAATCTGGCCGGCACGTCGGTAAAGCATCCGGAACTGGGCGAGGTTCATTTTTCTATGGGCGGGTACAAGAAACCGGTTTCATTTAGTGCAGATGAGCGCAAATTGAAGCTGTTTCCTGTTCTGCCAGATATTATTAAGCAGGGCGAAGTAATAAAAAAAGATAAAGATAAACGCGATAGGCAAAATGTAAATGCTTTCTATACTATTAAATGTCCTGTAAATATACAGGGGAATGACGAGAGTATTAGATTAACTATAAGATCTGATTCTAATGGTAAACTTTATTACGACCACGTAATAAGTAAACCCTTGGCTAACAGCGACCGGCTAAACGAATCCGGGCTGGCCAAGGGCAATAGCTATTCTGGAAAAACACCAGTCGGAAACAAATCCGGGGGTTCCAAGATAGATAATACTAGTATAGTTGATGGTGAGCTTGTTGTCAATCTTTTCTTTGAGGGAGAATAAGTAAATATATAAAACCCTTGGTGGTACTGCTTACAATGACAGTCAATCCAAGGGTAATAGTTCCTATAAGAAGAGATCTGATCCGACAACAAATCCGGTAGAGATTCTCAAAGGACTTACTATTCATATAACAGCTTCAAATCCTGTTGTCAACGTTTGAGAGTGAATAATCCATGTCCGATACAAAGCGTCAGAACGCCCGCGCACGCGGCGCGGGTGGATTCGTTGTTATGCCGCCTATTATCAAAAATAAGTCGGCTGAGGTTTATTATCGCAATGCGATAGATAAACTGACCGAGCAAATGCTAACGGCGATTGTGGCCGGATTGGAACGCGCTTATACGTCGGTGGCGGTGATGAATGCCGCGCCCCCGCCAAAGATAAAAGGCCATTCCGTCAAGGATATGGAAAAATTGCTTAACTATTACAAGATTAAGCATACGCCGGTATTCCTCAAAGAATCCGAAAAGATTATTCAAAAATGGCTTAAACAATCGGATCGGGCCATAAAGAGGTCAATAACCCGTTCATTACAGGAAATCCAAGGCAAGGATTTTGTGGTTCAATTTGATAGGCGAAAATATGAAACAATCCTGCGCCTGATTCTGCAGCGCAATCTGGGGCTGATAGATAACACCACGCGTCAGACGCTGAATAACATTGAAAATATTGTCTATGACGGTGTGACAACCGGCCAGCCGTGGACGGCGGTAGCAAAAGACCTATCCAATCAAAAACACATTGCGCGCGACCGTATAAAGCGTATTGCGCGTGACCAAACAGGCAAATTAAACGAAACCCTGAATGAATTAGCCCAGCGTGATGCGGGGATAAAGTTTTGGCGCTGGCGCACGGTTGGGGACGAGCGTGTATCAACCGGATACGGCGGTCATAAGCAACTTGACGGCAAAATCTATAAATGGGGCGACGTATCAAATTATCCAGTGGTGGATTCATATGGACATCGTGGTCCACCGCACCAACGCCCAAACTGTCGATGCACGGCAGAGGCGATAATCCTGCGCAAGGGATATCAAGCCCGCCAGACCAGTGATGGCGACTGGGTAATAAGAAAAGAGGACATATTATAAATGTTTCAAAGATTCAAGATAAGCAATGCCGATAAAAAGCGGCATCTGGACGACAACGGCTATATAACCGTTGATGAATCCCCGATATTACGGGCCGGCATTCTGGAATATTACGGTTCGGAATTGATTGACGGTTCGGACGGCGATGAAATAGACAGCGTCAAAATTATCCCGGATAAAGTATACCGGGTATATATCCCCCCCGAAGAATTAGAGCGTGCGGCCGACAGTTTCAAACTGTTGCCGATTACCAACGACCACGAATGGTTGGGCAATGGCGGTGCGGATGCGCGTGATTTCCAAGAGGGCTCAACCGGGGAATCTGTCACGGTCAAAGACGATATGATATTCGTCCCGTTAAAGTTTACCGGCGACGAAATAATCACGTCCTTGAATCATGGCAAAGAGGAATTGTCAGCAAGCTATACCAACACTCTCTCTAAATCGGACAATGCCGATTATGATTTTGTGGCTACTGACATCAAGGGCAATCACGTCGCCCTTGTTGAAAAAGGGCGATGCGGCCCTGATGTAAAAGTCTTAAACAAACAAATGGAGCGAAAGCACATGAAAATCAAGAATGAAATGAAACTTATTCTGGACGGTAAAGAAATCGACCTGAACGAGTTTTTTAAGCAGGAACAGGGCGAAAGTGCGCACGAAGGCACAGGCGCCATTGTGGACAACGAAGACAAGCGCGAAATAATCCGTGAAATCATGGCCGTCGCCGGCAAATTCAATGACGACTTTGAGGGCGGCGAAGACGAAAAAGTGCGCGAAATTGCCAAACTGGCCGAACGGCTGGCGTATGAACCGTCCGAAACTTCTAAATCAGACAACGAAGACAAACGCAAGGAAATTGACGAAGTTGGTGGATTCTTGAAAGACAAGGGCTTGTCAGATGAGGATATCCGTTTTGTTATCGGCAAAATGGAAAAAGATGCGTACGCACCGTCGGAGGATTCTAAATCAGACAACGAAGACAAAGACGCAGACGACGATAAAAAAGAAGATAAGACGGCAGATAACGCGTGTAAATCGCATAACGCGGCCATGTCGTCTTTTGTGGCAAAGATTGCGAACGCCGTTGCCCGTCAGTCAGCAAAAAAAGACGCAGGTCTGAAACGCGCATACAATGCCGCATCAGAGGTTCTGGGCGAATTTAATCCGTTTGGAATGACTGAACGTGAAATGCTGGTTCGCGCCTTGAATCACGCCGGGGTTGATGTGGACAAAGAAACGGACGCGGAACTGTACGCAATGCTGAAGGTATGCAATACCACCGCCCGTGTGGATAACAGCTTTGACTATAACGCGTCAGGCAAAGACGAAGTTGAAATCAACATTTAACAAAGGAAAAAGAAATGGCTTTTCAAAATTCTATTTACACAACCCAGGGGTTGGGCAAACCGGGTACGATAGCGCGCCTAAATCCGTTGGAGGCAATCCCCGTTGTTGCCGAAGGCGATAATGTATTTGCGGGTGGCTTTGTATTTGTGGGTACTGACCCGGAAACACAGGTAATTGGCCCGTCTGCTGATACTGCGGCAAAAACTGCGGATGATGTAGCGGGTGTTGCGGTATTTGAAAAATATCAGATTGGTTTGACGTTTGATGCATCGCTGCAAATTCGCGCGGGTGAAACCCTGGCAAAGGTGCGCCGCGGATATGTATATGTCATGTCGACCACGGCGTCCGAATACGGTCAGAAAGTGTTTGTTAATCCGTCAACCGGCGAAATACAAACAGCGGCGGCTGCACCGGAAGGCTTTATAGACACCGGCTGGGTGGTGGAAACAGGCAATGCGGCAAAGCAGCCCTGTGAAATTCGTAAATAATAAAAGGATATTCATATGAAATTCAAAGTAAATAACGCTAAATCTATCGCACACGCCGATAATGGCGTGTTTTTTAATGCGTTAAAGGCAAAAGGTATCATCAGTGTATCCAATGCCACGGTTAGCCCGTTGGTGACAACCCCGAACATTAACCTGCCGTTGGGCGCATTGCAGTATATTCGCCCGGGCGCGATTGAGACATTGACCGCCCCGCGCATGTCCGACCGTTTGGCGCGTGCCGAAAAGAACGGTAAATGGGGCGATATGGTCGTCACGGTAAAACTGAAAGAATACACTGGTAAAACAAGCCCGGACGACGGTCTGTATTCTGACGGTCTGCAGGTAAAAACGAACTATACAACTGTCAACCGCGGTGTTTATTACTATCAGACCGGCTGGCTGGCGACTGATATGGAAGAGGCGACAGTCGGCGCAATGCAGGAAAACTATCGCGCAGACCAGGTAGAGGCGGCAATGCGCACGCTGGCAATCGACCGTAATAACTTCTTCTTTAATGGTATCGAGACTGCAAACGGCCAGACACCGATTTACGGCTTTATGAATGACCCAGAATTGGGCGCATATGCAACCGTTACGGCCGGCGATGCCGCGGAAAATCCGACATACTGGGTCAACAAGACGCCGGAACAGATTGCAAACGATGTCGTAACGGCTGTATCCCAGTTGATTGCCCAGTCCCAGGGTATTGTCGAAGATGAACTGGAAAATGGCAAGATTGTGATTGCTGTTGCAACTGGTTCTATCGGCCAGTTGGACCGCAACAACAGCTTTGGTAAGTCGGCCCGCGCAATGCTGAAAGAAACATATGGTGATAGGGTTGAATTTATCGCAGTTCCGCAATTGAACAATGCCGATAGTAATTCTGACGTGTTCTATGCAACGTTCCAGTTCACGTCCGGTCCGGCGACCTTCATCAACAGTTATGTTGAAATGGCAAAGGCGTACCCGGTATATGTGCGCGACAGCGTTGTATCCCAGAAAATCTCTGCGGCAACATCGGGCGCGATTGTACAGTTGCCGTGGGCGATTGTCCGCTATAACGGTATCGGTAAGACGGTAATACCGGCGCAGGTTTAATCGCACTTCGTGTCTATCAAAAGGGCCGTGTTCTTCGGCCCTTTTCTTATGAAACAAAGGAAATATAATGCCAACAATAATCAAGAAAGGTACCAATAATTCGGCGTTTCGTTTGAAAAACGGACGAACAATCGTTATCCGTACCGGCTTTGGCGGGGGCGATGACCTGAACATATTGACCGAACGTGATTTTGATGACCTGATGGCGGAATATGGGGCCTTTATAAAACCTCGTGTGCTGTCGGATTCAAATCCAAACGGCTGTTTTATCATACATGACCGGCGCGAGTATGCGGCGGATATGTCGCGTGAAATTGGCGATGAAATCAAAGATAATTCGGCACCGATTGATCTGAAAACATATCGCAAGAAAAGCAAGAGAAAATAACATGGCGCGTGTCATAACCGTTGACCCGGTAATATTTAAGCAATGGTTTCCGGCATTTTCGGATATGACCGCGGAACAGATTGCCGCAGCTTATGCAGGTGCGGGGTCATATATCGCTACGGTTGAAGGGATAATCGGTCTTGATATCCAATCGCAAACGCGCGGCGTATATCTGGCGACGGCTCATAATCTGTATATGCAAACCAATCCATCCGCCGCATCGGGGCGCGTCACCAGTGCGTCGGAAATGGACGCATCGGTGTCATTCAATGTTCCGCAAACTAAAAATATGCTGGAATATTGGTTGTCGTTGTCACCGTATGGGCTGGAACTGTTGGCATTGCTGGCGACTGTCCTGCCGCCATTACCACATACTCCGCTAAACATTTGGCCGTATTATGGGGGTATCTGATGGCACAATCCGGGGTTAAAGTTGACGTCAAGCAGGTAGAGGCAATGTTAAAAGACTTTGCCAAAGGGCTGGATGGTAAATGTAAGGGGGCGCGCGCCGGCTACTTTGACGGCGATACCAATAACGAGGGTGTATCACTAGTAAAGATTGCACTCTGGAACGAATTTGGCACTGATAAAATCCCCTCGCGCCCATTTTTGCGTAATGCCCAAAACAAGTCAAATAAACGTGCCGGAAACTTAGTCAAAGCGCGATTGGACGAAGGTACCAATATAGATGACCTGTGTGCGGAATTGGCCGTTATGTTGACGGACGAAGTAAAAAAATCCATTCGTTCAGGTAATTGGGAACCTAATGCAGAAAGTACCATTCACAAAAAACACAGTTCCAAGCCTCTTATTGATACCGGTCAATTACTCGGCGGGGCACACGGTGCGGTAATTCTGAAAAGTGGCGAAGACGTTTTCTTGCCCAAGGAATAAATCAAATGGCGTTAAATCTTCACGAAATCGCAGGCAATGCCCTGACTGTTGTCAATGACTGGGTGGAAATGGTCTTTACGATGACCGATGTCCGCTGGGATATTAGCTCGCGGGACCCGATTAAAACAAAATCCACCATAACGCTGCGTGGTAAGATTCAGCCGGCGTCATCTCAGGATTTACACGAACTGGGCTTTAACCTGGCCGAATACGAATATTTTAAGGCGCACGTCACCGGTACGCCGACCCAGTTGGACCGATTGCGTCAGCGTGGCTGTGATACGTTTAAGTGTGGGGATTATGAATACAAAATTGTGGGCAAAATGCCGTGGGACGACGGTGGATGGCGCAAGTTCTTTGCATATCGCATGAAATACATGGGGGAGGGCACCGATGAAACAGAAAGTTCTGTATGATTATTTGCAAGCCCTGATGCCCACCCTGCAATGGGTCAATCCTTATACCGACCGGTCCCCGCTACCCCCGGTCGGTACCAATTATGCGACATTTAACGTAATGCGCGTTGATAATCGGGGATGGTCGCAACAGCGTCCCACTGGGTATGACAAGTCAACCGGTCTTATTAGTATCGATTACGATGTTCAGCGTATATACAGCTTGCAATTAGATTTTTATGGCCCCGACGCGTTTGATAATGCAATCGAATTTCAGCAGACGTTGCAGGTCAATTTAGCGCATACATTCGGAGTTGCCGATTTAAAGGTAATGTCGGAAATACGCAATTTAACTTTCTTACAGGAAAACAAGGAATACATGCCGCGATACAACTTTGACGTGGATGTATTCGTGGTGGACACCATAACGCAAACGGCGCCCGGTATCGAGCGCGTTCAAATCAAAATTGTCAATCGTGGCAATAACAACCAAGAACCCAAGGATAACAAACAATGAGCTTACCTTTTAGCAAATTTGTGCCGATTTCGGCAAAAGTTCAGTCGCCGGCTTTTGCGATTGAAAAAAAACATATGTTGCTGGCGATGACAAGTCCCTTGATTGGAACAGACACGCCATATATTGAATTTTCTGGCGCATCTGCGTTAAATAATTTCCGCGCGATGTTCGGTACCAATCTGCCCGAATATCCGATTGTTCAGCGGTATTTCAGCTTTATTTCCAAGACCGGCAATGCCCCCGAAAAGCTGATTGTGGCACGTTGGTATAAAACCGCGGTTGCGCCGTTTATTATGGGAAATTCCCCCACAATGACCGTCGCGCAGTTAAAGGCGATAAACAATGGAACATTTACTCTGACTCTGGATGGTGTGACGCATGAAATAACGTCAAATTTGGCATCTGCAAATTCATATTCAGAAATGGCGGCCATAATTCAAACTGCTATTCAGTCAAATACGGATGATGCCGCATTTGCAACCGCAACAGTCGCATTTAATACGATAACCGGCGGATTTATAATCACGTCTGGTACAGCCGGGGCTGAGGCAACAGCAGCGGCCATTACGGCGGGCACAACCGGCACAGATATAGCGGACGGCCTGGGGTTGATAGGCGCGACAATATCACAGGGCGTAAATGCCGAAACTTTTGCGGAATTTTGTGACCGTATATTTAATGTCAACACATCCGGATATTCAATCACAACGGCTGAAACATTGAGTGTTGATGAAATTCAGGCGGCTGTTGCGTGGTTGCAGGGCTCCGTCGGCGGCCAGACAATTAACAGCGCTGTTCGTTTGGTGTTCAACATAACCGACAAGGCAACCGCCAAAACACTGCAGTCCACCCTGAAAGAGCTGTTGTATACCGGATATGTGGTTGATTATGACCCGAAAAATGAATTTGTTGCGGGTCTGTCGTGCGCTATTGCCGCAACCACAGATTACGAGGTCGCAAATGGCGCGGTCAATTTTAATTTCCAGCCGGCGATTGGATATACGCCGATTACGACCGTGGACAAAGTTGTTGATTACCAGGCGGGCCAGACGAACTTATCATTGGCCGAAGAACTGGATGCGCTTTGCATATCTTATGTTTATTCTGTCGGGTTTGGTTCTCAGCAACAGGTTTTGTACGGTATGGGGCTGATGCAGGGGGCGTATGGCACCGAAGACGTTCAGGTGAACGAGGCGGCACTGGAAAAAGACCTGCAAACGGCAGTTATAAACGGCTTTGTCGCGGTTAATAAGTTTGCCTTACAGGGGACTGCAGCAACTGGTGCAATCAGCACCCTGATTGATCCGACATTCAAGAAGTATCAGACTAACGGCACAATCGCATACGATGGAACGTTATCTGATACGGATAAAATCGCGGTATTTAATGCAACGGCTAATCCGGACGCAGCGGCGTCAATAGAGGCCAACGGTTATTACTATCAGGTGCAACCGCTAACAGCGGACGATATTGCCAAGCGTCAGGCGCGTGTTCTGGTGTGCTATCTGTCTGCCGGTGTTTTGAACGTATTGCGCATTACCAATAACATTTTCGGGGCCTAAGGAGGAATTAAATGGCTATTTCAACACGACAAGTAGGCTTTAAGAATATAGAACTGACGATGACGGCATTGCCGTTGTTGCCGTATCTACAGCTTGACGGATTTGCCGGCGACGGTATTCAGTGGGAAAGACCTCAGCCCGCGTCCACAAGACTTGGTGCGGATGGCAAGGGCGCGGTGAATTCACGCCCTGTGCTATATGCGGGTACAATAACACTTTTGCCAACCAGCAATGCTCGCGAGGCACTGGATAATCTCATAAATCTGTCCACACCAAAATTTGGTAAAGCATTGGTCGATTATGCGATTGTTTTGACCGAAACAAATCATACGACGGGTAAAAAGACAGTTTATTCAGGCGGAATCATAACCGAATTTGACGCTGGAAACAGTGCTAATTTGGACGACGGTCAAGCGGACAAGACATATCGTCTGGAATTTATGGATCGCATAATTTTACCGTTATAAAGGATAAAAAATGATAGAGAAAATCAAGAAAGTGGAAATCAAGGATTGTGGCGAAGTAAAACATTTTGCCATTCGTTTGTTTGACCCTTTGGCGGGGCTTGATTTTATTGACCGTGTTATCGGCCTGCTAGCTGGTGACAAAAGCAAGATATCTGTGCGGCCGTTGCTGGCCGATTTGCTGCCGCTGGCGACATTGGTCGGCGCGGATGGGACGACCAGAATTGCAGAAATGTCTGCGGATAAGGTAAATACATATTTCCAAAATCCGCTGGCGGTGTTGGAATTGGGAATAAAAATATTTGAATTTCAGATGGTTTTTATGAACGAATCCGAAACATTCCGCCCGTTCGCCGCAACCTTACGCGGTACGTTGGGTATGCCGACTTCGGATTCAGCAACGCCGTCGGCAACATTATAAATCCTTTAGTTTTCCCGGCCGATATCTGGCGCATGGACCTGGCGGATTTATATCTGGCAAATGCAGTTTTATACGTCAACACCCAAAACGAATGGGTCACCCACAATCAAAATAAACGGAAATAGATATGGCCGGCACGGTAAATTCTACTGGAACCATCAGCATTTTTGTAAATGTTGCCCAAGCGTTGGCAAACCTGGACAAATTCCAAAAGTCGTTTGATAACGGTATTTCGCGTATGCGGAATATGGTTATCGGCTTTATCGGGGCCAGGGGGCTGAAAGGCTACTATGACAGCCTGATGTCCATTATTGACTTGGCCGACCGTTGGCATTTGCCCGTGGAAAAGGTCAGTGCATGGACAAATCTATTTTCGCGATTTGGCGGTGGTACCGAAGAGGCCGTTTCCTCTTTGGAACGTTTGCAAAGTTTAGCAAATGACCTTAAGTTCAGTAGCAACGGCGCTTTCCGCGAATTGTCGGCAATTTTGAATACTAATCTGCAGAATAAAGACTATATGGGGGCAGTCAAAGCTCTGCGCGAGGGCATGAAGGGGCTTAGCAATGACGCAAAAACTGAGGTAATGCGTCGTTTGGGCTTTGACAGTGCTGCCATACAACGCATGCTGGAGGCGAGCGATGAAGAATTTGCTGAGGCGCTAAAATCAGCCCAAGAATTTGGCGTTCTTAATGAAGAAAGTGCGCAATCTTTGCGAGATATGCGTCAAACGATTTCGGACATAAAGCAAATATTGTTAGATATTGCGATACCGTTTGTTAAAGCGATTCAGCCGGTATTAGAGGCCGCACGGGATGTTTTAAAATGGTTTGGTGGTTTGTCGCCAGATATAAAAGAATTTATAGCTCAGTTAATAGTAGCGTTTACCATTTTGAAACAGTTATTTGGCAGTGGTGGATTTCTGGCATCTTTGGGGACAATAGGAATATTTGCTGATGTTTCCAATGGGATTTACGAGGGAATAAAAAAAGCACGAGAAGAGGGCGCTACGCTTGAAAACATTCTGGACACCATGTCGTCACATTCCTATACGCTAAATATAACTTTAAAAATCGCCAATAAATTAGGGGAGTGGTTGAGCGGCTTATTAGATAATGTCAAGCAAGAAACAGCGGCGCTTCAACTATGGGCAAGTCCTAATTTAGGACCAACATTTGGTAATCGTGGGAAACAACTGATACATGCCCAGCAGTGGTTGGCTGAGAACCAGAATTCAAGTAACTATGAGCGTACACTGAAAAATTACCAAATTGCCCGGTCTCAATATAACGCAGAATTGGCGCGCCGTGGTCGGGAAATGTACGGTAATCCAGATTGGGTCGGGAAACAATCGCCGACCACTAATAACGACAACCGGTCCATGACATTCAATATTTATGGCGTGGACGGAGCGTCGGATTTGGAAAACAGATTACGTACTATAATCAATAACAATGTATCCCCTGTGACGGGTTGGGCGAAATAACATGGAACTTCATGCTCGCATTTGGAAAAACGTCAAAAAGAATTTCGACCAAACGTACAGCATTGTAGGCTGGTCTGATGGCAAGATCCTGTTGGAATTTGACACCATTGATGAATGTAACACGTCGGGACGTGCCAGCGTTACGCAGTATCCGACTGAATACGGCACAAAGGATGTTGATTATAAGTATTCGGAACCCGATACGGTGGCAATGACGGGTATTTTATCCGAGGGCGGGGTGGTTGCCCGGTCTTCAATTATTCCTCGCCTTGGCACATTTGATAAAAAATCACAAATAGAAAAAACACGCGATCGCCTGCGCCAGTTAAAAAGAGATATGACGCTTGTTAATATTCAGACGCGTAATGCAGGCCTTCGTACATCATTGACGTTGACCGGCTATGAAATTAACGAAACCTATGACACATATGGTACGATGAGTGTTTCCATGACATTTCAAGAGGTCCCGCAGTTTAATAAGCAAGGCGAATTTGTGGATAATCCAGCGGATAAATCAACGCAAAACGGCGGTATTGTACAGACTCGGCAAATTGGATAATGAAAACAGCAATCAATCTTTTAAAAACGCCTAATCAGGCGGTGTCGGCAAATATCACGGATGCCGCGGGCAATCTGCGCATAGTAGAAATTGCCCTGCGTACGATGCCGGATGGAACGCTGATTGCAAATCTGGAAATAGATGGCGAGCCCGTGTTTTATGGTCGTCGCTGCGTTAATCGTATGCCGCTGATGCTTGCGGGGCCGGTTGGGGGAAATTTTTATTTTGTTGACCAATATGAAAATACTGACCCGGTCTACACTGGTCTTGGTGACCAATATCTTTTGATATATGACGACGAATATACATTGGATTAAATAGCATGGCAAATCAACCTAATCCTACCGGCTGGGATATACCAAAGCGATACTTGCGCCTGCGTCTGCGCAGCCTGAATAAAAAAATAGGGCCAACAGATTATACTTTGGGCGAAGACCTGCACATAAAGTTCAATACTGTTGCATCGGTATCCGGTGCATTGACCGAGGCGAATATTGTAATTGGCGGTCTACAGGTTGATTCAATGTTCAATATCGCAACATCGGCGACCCCGTGGATTGACCAGTGGTACCAATATGAAGTTATCATAGAGGCCGGATATTATCAAAATTACACCACAATATTCCGTGGCACAATATTGGACGCGGCGCCAAATCTACAGTCGGCTGATTATACTATAACAATAAAGGCTATGTCGGGCTTTAATGCTGCAACAACCGCTTATTCATATAATCAGGCGGGCCGGGTTCCTGTGTCTAAAATTGCGGCAATTATTGCGAAAGACAACCATTTGGCTTTTTATGATGGGCTCCAAGACGACAGCATTACAGTAAATGATTTTACCATTCAAAATCAAAGTCTGCCGACAATATTGCGTGAAATTAGTCGCACAGCACCCGTTGAATTATACGCCGACAATCAACGGTTATATTTGAAACGCTCGGGCATTGCGCTGCAAAAATCGCCGGTGTTATCCATATACTCTCAAAATATTGTCGGTACGCCCCAGCCTACACCAACGGGCTGCAAGGTTAAAGTACTGATGCAGGGCGGTGTGCAGACGGGACAAAATGTAAAGTTATATAGCACCAAATATCCTCAGTATGAAAAAACAAACTTTTTCCTGCAAACGGTGGCGCATTCCGGGGATACATTCGGCTCAGATTGGTTCACGGAGCTGGAGCTGGTAAAAACGGGACTTGGGTTCGGGAAATGAATAATTATAAACCTGTTTCATATAATCCGGCCGCTGGCCAAACGTTAAATGGTATATTTGACCTGTTTATGCGCCAATATCTGGGCGGGCGTCTGGGTGTGATGCAACCGGTGGAAATCGTGTCTGTGTCAGGCAAACTTGCAAATGTGCGGCCGTTGATTGCACATTTTGACACCTCCGGCAGCCAGATTCCGATTACTGACGCGGATATTATTCCAAATGTTCCAATTTGTCAGCCATACGGGGCCAACGGTCGATTTCAATTTCAAGTGGTGCCAGGCGACCAAGGCCTGCTGATTGCGTGCAATTGGGACGCATCCAATTACAAGTCTGTGCACACAACCGCGCCGGTTGGCTCTGGGCGTATGTTCAACTGGTCGGACGGATTCTTTATACCGCTGGATTTTCAAGATTTGCCCGACGGATTGTTAATTGATAACGGCTCGTCCATTGCGGTAAAGCCTGATGGTATTACTGCGAACACGCCAACGTTCACAATAAAAGGCAATGTTATTGTGGAAGGAAATATTACATGCAGCGGTAGCGCAACCGTCACCGGCGAAGTGACGGGCAAAAACGTAAAGCTGTCCACACATACACACGGTACGCCGTCGGCAAATGCCGTTGTTCCATCTCCTGTGCCTCCGCAGTCAACCGCCCCAACACCCGGAACTTAACTCATGCAAACACTACAACTTGATGAAAATAATAATCTGGTGCTGACACGCCAGTCGTTAAATGTGATTGACGGAATAGAGGCCTGCGCCCAGGATGCCCGAACGCGTGTCGGTATTTGCCGTGGCGAAAATCCCTATGACACTACCCTGGGCGCGGATTATTTTAACGAACTGCTGGGGAAAATGGGCGGCATGGATTACATACGCGAAATAATCCGCGCCCGTATACTGGATAACGATGAAGTGACTGGTATAGCCAGCCTTGATGTAAAACCCGACGCCGACAAAGCAACCATTACGGCCAATATAACAACAATCTATGGAGATACGCAAATATGAGCAGGTTTAACGTGACCCCCAATGGCGTCATCACGGTTGATACAGTTGATATAAAATCCGAATTTGAAGAGGCCTACAAAGGCGCACTAGGGGCGGATTTAGATTTAGCCTCGTCCACCCCACAGGGGCAGATGATTATTAACGATACAGCTGCCTATGTCCAGATGCAGCAGGAAATTGTCAATATCGCAAATAATTACAGCGTCTTTTATGCGTCCGGTCACGCATTGGACGTGGCAGGGTCCAGATACGGATATTATAGAAAGCAGGGGACATCAACCGTTGTTGTTGCGACCGTGCACGGTGCCGCCGGCACCACAATCCCGGCTGGGGCACTCGCGTCCGACGGTACAAATGAATACGCCGCGTTGGATACGGTGACGCTGGACGCCGATGGGGCGGCTAATATTCAGTTCCAATGTACGGTTCCTGGCAATATTGAATGTCCGGCCGGCGCGCTGAATACCATTGTGACCCCGGTATCTGGCTGGGACAGTGTATCTAATACCTATGACGGGGTTCCCGGTTATGATACGGAAAGCGATAACATATTCCGGGAACGTATAACGGCCAATATGTTGCAAAAACGCGCACGCAGTGCATTGGGGGCGATTGTCGATAATGTCGCGGCAATATCCAACGTTGTGTCGGTTGTAGGACGTGAAAATGTTGCGGATACCACGGCGACCATTGACGGAATTGAAATGGCACCGCACAGCATATATCTGGCAATCTTGGGTGGCGAAGATAAAACAATCGCCCGTGTTATAGCACAGCAAAAGACACTTGGCGCGGCAACAAACGGTAATACAACTGTTTCGTATTTGGATAATAATATCGGATATACGTATCAGTATTTGATACAGCGTCCAGCTCAGGTTGAACTGCGCGTTTTGGTAACATATGCCAATACGTTATACACGCCTGTTGACGCACAAAGCCGTATGGTGGCTCTTATTATGGAATATGTTGCGGCCAATCCGTTTAAGATTGGGCAAACAATAACCGGTGCCGATTTGGCAAATGCGCTTAAAACATATGACGTGATTGACCTGTTGTCTGTTGAAGTTGCGATAAATTCAAACAACTATACATCGTACGTCAAAACTGGCCTAGACCAGGTTGCGGGTCTGACCGCGGCAAATATCACATTTTCTAAACAGTAAAAGATAAACGCATGTTTCGTGAACGCACATTGGACGTATTGCAAAAGCAATACGGGTATACAAATATATCCGATTTACTGCTGAAAAAATCGGTGGTACTGGATGCACATTTTGGCGACATTGCGGAATCGTTTGTGACTGAAATCTTGGATTTTGACACCTGTATCCCGGCCGCTCTTGATTACTACTGGGGCAAGGTTTTTAAGTTAAGTCGCACATTTACCGACGACGAGGGCAATGAATTCAGCCTGTCCGATGCCCAGTTCCGAACGCTGATAAAAATTCGGGCATTTGGCACACGCTGGAACGGCAGTGCCCTTATGATGAACGAATTCCTAAAAGAACTCTATCGCGACCGCGGCACAGTATATATGGTTGACCGCCAAAACATGACGGTTCAGACCTATGTATTTTTGTTCCAGTTGGAACCGTGGGAACGGTATTTGTTTATTGAAAAAGACGTTCTACCGCGTCCTGCGGGAATAGGCACGGCGATTTATGAAATAACGACCGAAGATACATTCGGGTTCCACAACACTGAACTACAACCGTTTAACCAGGGCGTTTTCTGGCGCGGAAAATCAATTTATTAAACCTAAGGGGCAACAATATGTCTGATGATGTAATTACACGTGATGAAAATGGCGATTTGGCGGTTCGTACTGTCACCGCAACCGAGGGGGGGACGGGCAGCCAGTATGACGACCTGTACGCGCGCACGACCGACGGTAAACGTGCATTGCGCGTTGTGGGCGGAGATGGGGGGGGAGAATATCTACCTCTATCTGGCGGAATATTGACTGGAACATTAACCGTAACTGGAAACCACAGAAGTCGTCCCAATATAATTTTTAACGATACTTCAGGAAAGCCTCAGGCATTACTTTTCTTAAATGATGGAGCTATTTTAATAGAATCTGTGCAGAGCTTGTTGGCTGGAACATATGTATTTGGTTTTGGAGGGTCTGTTCTCGGTCCTACTTCTTTTCATCCAGTCAATTTTAAATATGGCGTGACACTTGGTAGCCCTTTAGGTAAATGGGCGAATATTTATGCGCATAAAATAAATAATGGTATGGACATATCCGTTCCTGCCACTTCGGGCACAATGGTTGTTGCCACACCGCCCACAGCCACGGGGAATTATGTATTAAAGGCGATCGTAGCAGAAGATGGAACGATGACAACCACATGGGTTACAGAATAACCAAAGGAATATTAAATGGCGCAAACAATAACAACGCCCCGGGCAATATCCGGGGCTTTTGCATCGCAATCTGATAATAAAAACAATATTCCAAATAATCCCACTGGAACATATAACGCATCAATGGCCGAAGGCTTTCCTGAGGTCACCATGATACCCAAGGGGCTCGGCGGTACGCCCCCCGACGGTGCAGACTTTAACGGTATATTGAATCTGGTGACCCAGTTTTACTATCAGTTTCAAAATGGCTACCGCCCCACGTTTGACGTGTCTGTATCGGACACCATTGGCGGATATCCGGTTGGTGCCGTGCTGGAATATACGACAGCAAACGGGCAAAGCAAGCCGGTTGTATCGCTGATTCCAAACAACACATTTAACTTTGTGACTAATCCGGAATATATCGATGGGCAACATTGGGCTATTGCATGGTCTACGAACTTTCTTGCACGCGAGGTATTATCGGATGCAACAGCGTTTACCACGGTGGACTTATCGGCTCCTGGCGCAGCGATCAAGGAACTTAATATTCCGGCCAGTTTGTCCACGTTGAGTGTCACATTAACCGTTCCGACCGATACAGTGACTACAAATACTTGGACCTACGAATTGCATGTAAAGGTTGGGGCAACTGTGCCGTTCATAACTTGGGGGACCAGTAATGGCGGCAATATATCGTGGCTTACCAACAGTTATCAACAGCCAGAAGTGGCAAATAAAACATCAATCTTTGTGTTCCGTTGGCAAAATGGGAAACTTATCGGAAACTTCGGAGGCTCCTATTAAGTAGGGGTCTTTTTCTTTGGAGAGACAAATATGCGTACTACTTTAAATCCTTTTATGTATAGCCAGAGAAGTAAGCTGGATTGGGTAAAAACAACCGCAGGTACAACCTCTGTGATTTTACAGCCCGGCGACTATAAAATATCCATTTGCGGCGGGGGTGGTGCCGGTGGCGGTGCGGGAGGATCGTCAACAAACCAAACTCCAGGAACCTCTAATGCAGGTGGGCCTGGCGGCGGCGGCGGGAATGGAAATCGTAACGAGCAAACAATTTCATTACCATACAGTGCCAAAGCTATAATCACGGTAGGAGGAGGAGGTCGTACGGCTGTCAACGGGGGAAATGGCGGATTAGGCGGCCAACATGGCTCGAGGGGGCACAGTGGCGTAACGGGTGGCGCAGCGGTAAATCCGGCGGCCGGCGATGGCGGCCCGGGCGGCGGGGGTGGGTTTCCTTCTATTGTTAAATTAGAAACACGTCAAAATGCAGATAGTTGGGGGATGGGATTATATACAACGGGCTTAAATGATGTTGTATATGATGTGTCCGGAAACAAATTATCAAACTGGAGTGTTGTCAGGGAAAACAAAATAGATGCAGTAACCGGTCAAAGTTATTGGCCGACATTTACCCGTAATGATGGTTACGTTTATATTCCGACTGTTGATACGCATAGCTTTTCCTCGCTGCCTATAACACTTATATATTATGCTGACGGCGGCGGCGGGGGTGGCGGTGGCGGTGCTTGTGGTGCATACGGAAGATATGTTGGTGGTGCCGGTGGCGGCGGCGGGGGCGGCCGCTATAAATATGATACCACCAATGGAAACATTATTTCTGTGCCGGGCAAAAGTGGTGGCGGCTCTAGTGATAGCCAATATAGCAGCGGAACAGGTTCCCCAGGCCAAAATGGCGATCAAAGTATATCGGTCAGCGGTGGCCGCGGTGGCGGTGGTACAGCATCAATAGGTACGTGGGGCGAAGGTGGCCGCGGCGGTGGTGCCGGTGGTGGTGGCGGGAAAGGGGGGCACGGGAATCACAGCTCGGCCACCAGTGGATCTGGTGGTGGCGGTGCCGGGGGAAGTTTGACGGCACATGGTGGCAATACCGCTCAATTCTCGCCGGGTACTGCCGGAACAAATCCTGGCACAACCGGTGCTTCATCTGTGGATCCTTGGGGGAACTCTATATCTGGCGGCGGGGGTTTTGGGGCTGGCGGTAACGTCAATCAAAACGGGGGGCTCGGCTGGATTCGTATTCAACAGTTATAGGAAGAGCAATGACTGAATTATATGTGGAGTTAATAAAGGTAATTATTGGTCCGATTGTTTTGTTTCTTTTGCAGATCTTACGGGAAAAGCGCAAACAAACGGATAAAAAAATAAATGAAGTGCTATTGAGGCAAACTCGATCTGAATTGTTGTTTGCCTTAGAGCATCACCCAGACGACGAAAATACAATTTTGACCTTGTATGATAAATATCGGGCAGTTGGTGGAAATTCGTACGTATGTGCCTATGTGGCAAATTGGAAACGTATCAGAAATGTAACCAAAAAGAAGAAAAATGATAAAGCGGTTTTGTAATTTTACCTCTGGCCTGTTTCGTGATGATGCTAATGAACCTTGTATTGGTCGGTTATCATTGTTTGTTGGCCTGATCCTAACGGCATATACGGCAACGGTACATATCGATAGTTCAGGGGCCGTTTCTTGGGGTGAGGCCATAGTTCGCTGCGCCCCCGGCCTTATCGGATTGTTAGCGTATTGCTTTTCCCGACTTATGGAATGCAAAGAGTTCGTCGCGGAAACAGCTCTAAAATTAAAAAAGAAAGGCAAGGAATGAGATATGCAGTTTTGTTTTTGGTTGTTTTGTGCGGCTTGTGTATTTGTCTGGCTTATAGGCTGGGGGATTCTCGCGGTCGAATGGATTGCGAACATATGCAATCGGTTGAGCGAAACAAATCAGAACGCGCACACCGAAGTATCCAAGCCGACGTTTCGCGGGTCGTTATTGCTACCCCTACTGATGATATTAGGCGGATGTTGCGCGAAAACTACACCATTGCAGACTGACCGGCCATGTATCCCAATATATGGGCGGGCATCGGATTGGGACGTAATCAGCGACGACCTGGCACGGAATATATACCGGCATAATTTGATGTGTGCGGAAATAAATCCCTAGGATTTTGACGCGATTTGTGGTATAATATAAGTGGAGGAGAGAAACAGCATATGTGTAAAAAATTTATTGCGTCATGTTTTGCATGGTGCTAATGTTGTTTCCAAGCCAAAGGGGTACAATATGTTTAATTTGATGAACCGCCAGTATGCGGCATTTCAAACATTGATTGTACAAAATGCACGTGCAATCAAAGCTTTGCTCGACCAGGTTAAAGAGTTAAATACTCTGATAGAGAATAGTCAAAAAGAAGAATTTAAAGACGAAATCAAAAAGCGTCAAGATGCAATGTATGACACTATTGATAAGTTGTTGAGCAGCACCGAGGGGCTATTTGAACAATATAAGAAAGCCTTAAATAAATAGTTTCTAATTATGCCAAAGTATGATTCATTAGAAAATAGAGTAGACACCCTTGAAGTGGAGCCAGTGGTTTAGACCCGGAAAAGGCTCACAAGTTCAGGGTGGAATACGTGATAATAGGCGGCGGCTTTTTTCTAATTGCCGCTTGCCTGCTTGGTAGTTTTATTATCGCCGTTAGGTCAGATATGCCAGAATATATTAAAGCGTTTTTAAACTTATCTCAGTCGGCAGCTATGTTAGTACTAGGATATCTATTTGGTACTAGAAATAATTCTTAAACAAATACTCCCCCCGAAAGGGGGCTTTTTTATTACATAATATGGAGAGAGCCATGCATTTTACTGACAAGGAAATGCTGTGCCGCTACGATTATCGTGACGTACCGGCCGATGTATATGCTAATCTTATGGATTTACGCGATTGTTTGAATGTTTTGGGGCAAAGCTTTCTGCCGCCCCGGGTATTAACATGCGCGTATCGTAATCAGGAACATAATGCACGGGTGGGGGGCGCAAAACGTTCAACGCATCTGACGGGAAACGCATGCGATATTGCCGACGCAGATGGTAAATTAAAGGCCTTTTTACGGTCGCATCCTGATGTGTTGAAGCGTGCCGGCCTTTGGGCAGAAGATTATGCAAGTACACCTACATGGGTGCATTTGCAACGTGTTCCGCCGCGTTCTGGTGCACGGGTGTTTAAGCCATGATTTGTGCAAAATCTGCACAATCTATTTATTCAGCCTAGTTATTTCATTGATTTTATTTAACTATTATTAAGCATCTAGTCGGATTTCTAATCCGCAGGTCGCAGGTTCGAATCCTGCAGGGCGCGCCAGAAATAAAACCGGCCTTTTGGGCCGGTTTTTTAGGGGGTTAATTTGTATACTTGCAGTTGTCAGTATATACATAAGTTCCAATCTTTGTTTTGATATCAGAATTTGCTTTTACATAACAGTCGGTTATTTCCGCAAATCCCGCCGGGGAATTAACGTGCTCAGGGGCCCCTGCTGGAGCCATATCGTCGCCCAGATCATAATCCGGTGCGCTTGGGCATGGCTTGCAATATGTGGGTTTAGTGGAGACACAGTCTTCCGGCATTCCTGCCACTTGTGCAACGCGTTCAGTATCTGCATAGTAGCCACTGGCACATCTATATACGGTCGCCTTGCAGGTGGTGCATCCGGCGAGGCTGGATGCGCCACTTTTCATTACCGGGGTTCCGCTTTGTACTCCGCTGAGAGTACTTACAACCCCCCAATTAATACTGCTTACACAATCAGAGCAGCCGAAACTTGGGGTTATGCCGCCACCGCCGCCACCGCCGCCGCTGCCACACAATCCATTATTTCCGCACACACACATACCATTACACAGGGCGACTTTGCAAGTATCCTTCATGCCGCCAGAAAGGCCGTCATTATAGCAATCTGTCGATACATGTATTGCGGCGCCGCCGGCAGTGTTTAATGCATCTTTGCACTTCATACCGGTAGTTACCGATGATATGTTCGGACATGCTTGTCCGTTTAGAGAAAGAGCGGTAGCGGTGCCATGAAAAGATATTGCACCTAGGATAAAAAATGTAGCGATTAGGTATTTATTCATAGTTTCCCCCAATATAGATTGCCTAATTAAAACCAGCGTTTTTTTTAGGCATATTTTGCCGTTGACAGTGGCTATATTTTTCAGGTATTCTGAGCTCAAAGGATGGAACTAATTAAAACGCTCATTTCAATTAGGCA
>ERZ777306.1260-NODE-1260-length-41886-cov-72.909254_pt1 | contig 41886 bp, 32 predicted proteins | sample MGYA00374966_ERZ777306 | MGnify/ENA primary metagenome ERZ777306 (study PRJEB29329, sample SAMN06343882) | mouse gut metagenome | isolation source: Mouse cecum | place: Austria: Vienna | collected 2014-11-15 ... | reverse complement strand
TAATACCCCTTCCGCCAACTACAGACGGACGCGACAAGAAGAGCCGGGGTAAGTTGAAATATCAGCTATAAGATTATGACTGAAGAGAATTTAAACAGGCTTTAAGATAAGCAGAAAGATATTTCCGGGCGTACAGTATATTTTCTCGTTTAGTCAGAAGACTTACGCCTTCCGGTAACAGTTCTGATATAAGCCGCATCGCTGTTATTAAAGCCTGTAAGCGTATCATTACCAGGCGTATTATACGATGCATTATTTTCATATCCCTCAAATCCCATTGTAAAATAATTAATATCCAATGCTGACGATTTTCGAACATTAAATATCGTCGGTTCTCCTGTAGGAGCAGTGTTTTGTATATTCGGTGATTGGGGATCACCTAAATTGTAATTACAATTATCAAGCCACCTCTCACACCAATAAATGGCACCCGGACGTTTATATATATCATAAAGCAACGGAGTATACGTCCGTGCACCACTCATAACTTCATTACGGCTGGCATAACGCAATCCACCGTCCGGATCTTTAGTCCCTGGCGCCCACGCTCCATTATTGGCTTTTCTTCGTCCATGCCCAGTTTTGCCCACAGGCAAAAACAACTGTTTATGGTTTTGACGGTTGTAAACAACAACTCCACGCATCCCTTTATAGGATGCCACACCATCTTTCTCGCGATTATAGCCGGTGGCATCTTCAAACTTACGCTGCACTTCCGTTGCACCATCCGCATAAACCACCCCATAAGCTTTCTTTATTTTGTAATCCAAACTATCGCCTGTAATACCTGATACAGCATCGGGATAGGTTGAGATCAATGTATTGTAATCTTCAATGGCTGCAATATGCCGTTGGCTATCGGCTTTCTTGCTATCTATCTTCCAAAACTCTTGCGCTTTTGTTACAGCTACCTCACTCCATCCTTTGGAGGTTTTTCTGCCATCGCCATCCGGCATCATTACCTGATAACTACTGAGAGCTGTCCCTATTGCACCATCATTCTCCTCAAGAATGGCAATATACGACCCACGTCTGAACAGCGAACCGCCTTCGATAGGCGATTGGGTCAATACCGGCTCGTCTCCATTCTTAAAATGGTGCACATTAAACGATGACCACTTTATTCCATCATCATTTATATCTACATCACCGTATCCGTTACGACAAAATATATCATGCTCGCATGTGTAATTATGATAGCGTACCTTTACAATCGCAAAGCCTTCGCTACCGTTAAAGTTTATCTGAAAATCAATCGGATGCTCCGATTCACCTTCAATGCGCGTCATATAATGCTGTGGCTTATTATTAGCACCGCTACCATCTGGCGTCGTACTCAACGTTATTATATTATCACCGCCCTTAACAACCTCTGCGCTCCATTTGCCCACCGATTTAAAAGATTCGTAATCTACCGTCTGTTCATTACTTTGCTCCGGAAGACGCATCAAAGTGACATGAAACGGTTCGGTACTGCCTGCCTTTCTCCATACCCCTTTCGGATTTTCAATGCGCCGGACCTGAACAACATCGAGATACACATGTTTCCATTTATACCCGTCACTCCCTTTCATATGAGCGGAAAAGCGCACTTTCATTTTTCGCGGATGCGCGAAATAAGGATTATTTCCAGTGAAACCGGTCTTTGTCACCAGTTCTTTTGCACGGGTGTATAGAGGAAATACAAGCACATATTCTGAGCCGACATGATTCACCGTATAGACACCATCCTTCGAGATAGAAGGATCACCTTTCGGATTGTTAAGGTCATAAATTCTCCACCCTTTATCATTTTCATTCCAATACGTCTTGTTATGGTCTGTTGACTCTGGAACCAAATGAGAAGCCGCGTTTCCGTATCCCGGAGGTGTAATCTTGATTACATTTGTCTGCCGCAACGACAAAAACGAATTCCATGGACCATCATTGGTAGTCGTACCCGGAGCAACAACCCCCGAAGGTATAGTCGGAAAATCTTCCGATCCGTCTCCCCAAGGTTGCCAATATATCTTGTCTTTCTCCGTTTCTTCCGCTGCTATACCCACTTTCGCACCTTCCGGAAATTCGGACAATTCCGCTTTCTCATTACCTACAATCGTAGCATATATATGCGGATCATCCGGGTCTATTTCGCCTACAATACGCAGATGTGCCATCATCTTCTTATTATAGAGGTAAGATATGTATTGCGGAGACACGATATACAATCCCGGTTCGGTCACATAATCAATGTGCCAATCATAATCGTTGGCATACCCTTTCAACTTCAGTGTAAGTTTATAATGGGTGTTGCGCTTGGCGTTATAATCCTTGTCCGTGTCCTGACCGAGCATAAAACGATAGGTAATCGGTCCCGACGACAGAGACGCACCATCGCGCGCCACACACTGATAGTATCCTTTCACCTCGATATATGTGCCAAACGGTTTATTATCTTTCCAACCCGACTTATCGTCATTTTCTTTCCAGTCAGGATAATCGATTTTCACACCGTCTTGCGACTGTTTCTTCGATTTTCCCTCTCCCTGCATATTTTCATAGAAAAACAACGAATGCTTTGAACGGTGGTTATGCACTGTATCGAGAACACTCTCCTCATTGCCATCCATATATTTATGCGCATTATTACATACATGGATGAAATTGTCCGGTGTTATAATGTGCCCGTCACTTTCAACGGGAGGCTGAATGGTCACCGTTTTTCCAAGCATCAACACTTTCTCACGATCTTCTTTCTTCTTTCCGTCCAATCCTTTACCCGGTTCGTTGTCCATACCGAGGGTACACTTACGCGGTATGTCTTTCAGTGTAATGGTTTCGATAAACACATTCACATCATCGTAAAGTTCGGAACCGTCAAAAGCCACCGTAATTTTGGACGCAAGCCGGAGCAACCAGCAATGTATTGTCTTGGTTTTTGCCGAAACAAGTATCTCCTGTTTTTTACTATAGTAAGCATTGCGGTCGGGCTCAAGTGAGAAAACCCCGAACATCTGATTGTTTAGGGCGGCATCCCCGTCTTTCCATTCCAACTCTATCGACTTCAACTGTTCGGGCGTGGAATAGTCCCGGCCGTCAAGATCGCCCATATTCGCCACACCGTAAATAAGATATTTGCCCGAATGAAGTTTCAAGTCAAATTCCAGTTTGCCGGAAGAGGCATCCTGATTATTTTCCTTTTTTTCTTCATCGATGCGGTTATCATCCCTTTCATACTTCACGTTGCTCACATCAGTGTGCGTTGTGCCGCACCCGTACACCGGATAGAGCCCCTGCAATTCCCACTCTGTATTGCCATTATTATTATCCTTTGGCTTATAGACCACCATGCAGAAAGAATTTATATCCTGTATGCTCTCTCCGTTGTCACCTCCCTCAACGGCACGGGTTTGAAGCTGCACCGAGGTTTCACGGTCGAAAGCAATAGTCACATGCATATTGGCTGTGCCTTCCACATATTCCTCCCAAGCAGTATCCCACTCATCTTCGCATGCCGCAAACAACAGCGCAACAAGCGGCAACAGCATGAATCCGGTTATATTATCGAGTCTCATATCTATATCGTTACAAAAGGATTGTCAATCGGTTTTTTATCTTTGTCATAATACTGTTTTCCCGTTTCATCATAATAATAAAGAAGAACGCCCTCTTTATCTCTGATTAAAAGCCAGCCGGTATCAGGATCAGGATTGGAATACGGATTAGGTATCGGGACATTATTCCGGTTGTAATACTGATTATTCTTTACATCAAAATAGTACAGTATATTTCCATCTTTGTCTTTGACTATAATAAATCCCCGCTCATCGGTATTGTCATACGGATTGCGTATCTTGTTGTAGTTTTCATCGTAATACGTTCCCGTTTCCGCATCGTAATAATAAAGAAACTTCCCGGTATCCTCGTCACGTATGATAGACCAGCCTTTCACCGGATCTTTGCCCCAAAACGGATTGAGTATCGGCTGACGGTTCTCATTATAATATTGTCCAGTCTCACTGTCATACCAATAAGTGACATTCACGTCCTCATCGTACACCGGCACCCAATTCGGATTGCGCAACAGACCGAAATCGGGTGTAAGCAGAACCTCGTCATACGGCACCATCTGTACCGTAACACATAACGGACTGGCGGCAAGCGAGAACTTATACCAATAATTGCGCAGAATATCGAACGGGTCATTCTGTTTCTTGCCTGCCGGAGGATTTATGTAATACTTGAAATCGATTTTGTACTGATTGTCATCTTCCTGAAACTTCACCACTAACTGCGTTCGCACTGCGCCACTGGAAAGGTTGTCATATTCGGGCACATACGCCAAATATCGCGTATCGCTCATTTTGGTGAGTGGCAGCCCTTCGCTTACTACGGCACCGGCAACTACATAGGGTGTATTGACATAATCTTTGTCGTAATTGCCATGTACATAATCATTCTGTGAAACGGCTCCTGTCGGTGCACAATAACCTTGGGTGTGATAACGGGAAAGTTTGACCCATTCAATGACCTGACCGGAAGCACGGGTCAGCTCCAGTTCTACCTTGGCAACTGCACGAAGCAGATGTATAGTACCGATACGCGCCAAGTTGAGCGCATCGAAATTAAGTGTCATCGCGTTGGTAACGCCGTAGAGAGGAATCGGATGCAAAGGAGAAGGGAAATTTCCGGATACATACTCATAGACACCCCTCTTGCAAACGTCAGCAATGGTCGTCTTTCCTTTGACTAACTCGAGGTTTTCATAATTGTCATTTCCCCAGTTGGCAAGTGTCACGATTTTAACGGATTTACCCACAATATCATCCACCAAATCCTTATCTATACCTCCAAGCACGTAATAGCGTTTGGAGGAAGCAAGTGTGGCAGTGGGTACCACCGACTCCACCCTCACCCGACCTATATACTTATCGTCGGCAGTAAAGAACAGGAAACGAAAATTGTTGCCCGGGATATCGATATAATTCTCATATCCCTCTCCCGGATGATAGCCTCCCTCGGGAGTTCTTGCTGCACGTGTAGCCGGCGAAGCATCCGAACCGTCCACCACAATATCAAGACCTACCTGACAAGTACCGACAGGCGCACTGACAACGGTCGTATTGTCATCGCTACCGCAACCGATGAACAGCAACGGAAACAATGCCACAAGTGCCATTCTCAGGCAACGTGCCGGCAATAACAATATGTCGGTTTGCAAACTCACTTTATTTATCTGTTTTTGATAACTATATTAAATTTCTGTTTTCTGATATACCATCTGCCACGAAAGAATCTTGATAACCGTTTTCACCCACTGTTTGTTCTTGTCGAGAAACAAGACCAGCGAGTAGTCGTCCTGACGATCGAGAAACTCCTGATCCTCCATATCCGTGTGATGTCCTTTGAGCATCGTGAAATAATCGATAAGCGGAATGGATGCCACCACTTCGTTCAAATCGTTGCGGACTATCAGCCTCGGTTGGCGGTCGGTAAGCAGGCGTGCCACCGTAAATTCGGCAAGTGCCGCACTATGCGTACTCTCCGCACGTGTCTGTTTCCGGATGTCGGAATCGGAGTCGGGTGTAGTAGTAGCCGACCCTTGGCTTACCGCCCAAGGATGATAACAGATATTCTCGGTGCCAATCAGTCGGTTATCCCAACCCAAATGGGCATTGTCGTCGACAATCGTGAACGAGAACTCCGATTTATCCACTAAGTCACCGCTTAGATGTTGCAAAAGGACATGGATATCGTTCGTATCTTTTATCAAAGGCACAGTGAAAATGTGTGTTCCTTCCGTTGTGGGAAATTCCTGCGCCTCAAGCCGTCCGTAATAAAGGCGCTTGATGTCCTGTTTTACGTGGCGTGCCGTGCCGCAGGACGTCTCGGTAGAGGTCTCCCCCACCATCAGGTGACACTGCAAATCTTCCTTGGCAACAGCATCGTTCACTTTGAAAGTGGACGCATGTCCGTCGCCACACCAAGCCACAAGCGTGTAAGTGCCCGGTGCCACATCAACATCCATCATATATCCGGAACGGCCGAGCATCTCTCCCGATTCGCGTTTCTGCCATACTACCTTGCCGGTATTGTCGTCAACCAAATAGAGAGTAACGTCGTTGACCTCATAAGGAAACGCATCACCCTGCTTCATGTGATAGGTATACTCGAAACGTACCTTATAATAAGGGTCGCAATCACCCTCGTAGTCGTAGAGCAATTTATTGCACGATGTCAGCGTGACTGCCGATGTCAGCAACACTACCAGAAGCGCCTTTGTCGCGGTAACTATGTCGGTTAATCGATTCACTGTTTTCACGATTGATTATGATATTATTATGATTTTTCCCAAAAAGTGTCTGCACCTGTGCAGACATATATAATGGCGGACATTGCCCGCTCCTTGTTTCCTTGTTTAAAAGAAAACCATGTCTGGTTTTCTGTCTTTCAATTCTTCACGGCACTTCATTTTCTTTAACCGGCAATGCCGAAAAACCGGTTCTCACCATCCGAACGAAACGGAAATAAACAATAATGAAGAAAGACAGGCACCTCTGACGCAAGCGCCTAAAGACGCCTGTCTTTGTTATAAAATTACAGTTCTACACTCTGATTAACAATCTTCCAAGAAAGGATATTGATAGTAGCAGCCAGATAATATTTCTGTTCAGGAGTTGTAGGAATAATCACCTCTGTCTTATCGAACACACCTGTTCCAAGCTTTTCCAATTTATCCAAAACGATTTGATACCAGTGGTTACGAACTACACCATAGCTACCTTCGATAATAACTTTCGTGTTTCCTTCAATACCAAAGCCTGCCAAGTGTTCAATAGGAATTGCATAATACATCATACCATTCGTAAATGCTTCGTCGCATACAAACAATGTTTCATCGGTAGTATATGCATCCAAACAGTCTTGAAGTGCTTTCTTAGCATCTTCTGTTGACAATTCTGTTGCTACCTTTTTTCCATCCACTTCAGTGATAGAATAGAATTCTTTTTCACCAGCAAACTGCTGTTCATCAACAACTACTGTAAGTGCTTTTGAGTCTGCATCTCTAACAAGTTTCAGATATGAACCGTCAAGTTTTTTATACTTAGTCTCATTGTCTGTTTCATCAACATATGAAGTATAAGCATTAAAAGGGTTTGCATTGTTTACTACATTAACTACATAGTTCAGATAAGCATCTTTCTTGAAAAGAAGGCCATTGTGACGAACGAGGTCAAGAGGGGTTCCTTCAGCATTACAAACCTGTGCACCGATAAGAACAGAAGTAACCTTTGCAGGATCTACCACATTATTATCAGAAATATTTTCAGCCACATTTGTATTTTCATTACAATAAGCATAACCATAATTTTTTGGGTTATAAGTTCCGTTTATTGTACTTGACAATTCGCTATAAGAAGTGTATGATAAATCGGGGTCGGTTCCATAAACTGTTGATTTTGCCCAGAAACAGCGGAAGTCGGTTGCATTCATCCAGTTCGCAAACGGATCCTTAGTCTTCCAGCCATCGTTCAATTGCTTTGACAGATATGAATCTTTGGCAGTACCACTCAATCCCCAATTTGAGAATTTCACATACACGTCCATATCTCCTTCGTTTTGTCCACCTTCATTGTTCGGGTCGCCGGCAATAGACACATTCTTAATTTTATAAAGTCCCTTCTCATTTGGCTGCAAATCGGGACCGGTAGTAACCTGCACCTTTGCAGCAAGACGTTCTACATATATCTGCAGAACTTTATCAGGGTTCATAGAATCATCCTTATACGGTTCGTCTTGGAAGTTTGATGGTGCTACTTTGGTAGCATAATAGAATTTATCATGTTCTTCATTATTATTAAAATAACTTGAAGTACTCATTACAAAATATTTTGTATCTTTGTATGTATTGTCCCACTGTCTCAATGCTTCGGAAGTTGCCTTCAATGTGGTTTCAGGCTGAAAATCCCCTGCATTAAGTACCGTAAGAAGATATTCCGGATACGATGTCTCTGTTACTCCACGAAGTACTAATACAGTGTTTCCCTTAAATTCAACATTGTTACCGGTAGACCCATGTTCACCATTATCTTCTCCACCATTCCATACGCTTGCCTTTCCCACAAACACTCCGTCCTTATCAAAGAAGAAGAACTGAGCATCATTCACTTCGTGTTCTGATGCGACACCGTTTTTATAACCGCCATCTGTAGCACGTGTCAATGCGCTTGCATCCTGCAAACGAACTGTCAAATAAGCCTCACCATTGGCAATACCCGGCAGAGTTACATCACCTGCTTCGGGAACAAGTTCTTCATTTGAGCAAGCTGCCATCATGGCAATTGCTGCAAATCCCCAAAAATAACTACTAATTTTCTTCATGTTTCAAATGTTTAAAAATAATTATTATTCTCTTGTTTTATTCTATTTTTCGATCGGTTGTATCAAATACTTCACTGTCGGCTTTGCACAATGTTTCTTCAACAGTTCCAGCTGATTAACAGCCACATCAAGTCCTTGTTCGGCAGCTGTCGCCATGTACATCTGTGCTCGTTCGAAGTCACCGTTGCGAGCCGCCAGCACTCCGCGGGTATAAACAGCCTCCACTGCATCGCCGGAACGAGCCACATATCGGGCCGCTTCCGCCAAATCGCCACGCTTCATCAGGATGTTGGCAGCATTGAGGTTGGCTTCGTTGTTGTACGGATATATTTCAACGGCTTTCATATAAGTAGCCTCATACTCGGGGCTGTCTGGTGAATATGTTGCCGCTATGCGCGAGAAATCTACGGGACGGAGACGCTCGGGAGTTGTCCGGAAGACACGTTTCAGTTCGTCGATGTCGGCAAATGTACGTATGGAATATGTCACCTTATAATCCGAATGACGCAGCCACGGATAAACAGTCTTCAATATTACCGAATACTCTTCAGGGAAACGCCGTTTGATGGTAAGGTCTTTGGCATCCGGGGCCATATCGCTACGTGCAATATCGAGTATTTCAGTACGATGTTCCAAACGGCACGTATCCAGCCATTCGATAAGCCCCTGCCAGTCTTCCGGTTCGAAGTCGGTGTGCATTATCGACTGGTCGAAGTTGTAATGGCTCCGCACATACTCTTTCAATGTGGCGGTACGCCCCATGGCAAGTTCGATGTTATGTTTATAAGTTCCCTCGGGAGAGGCGAATCCTTTTATGCTGACCGATGTAATGGTGGCATCAGGATCGTTTTTCACTTTGTCGATGGACGCTATGATTTTGCCAATCTCTTTCGGATTGTTCATGTAGTCGGGCTTCAATTCGGTGCGGTCGACAACGAAAGTCACAAAAGCACGTCCCTCAGCAGACATCACCACCAGGCTATCGCCCACAATATTCACATAACGGAAATCGGGATGAAACGGTTCGATCACGTAATTGAGTTCGGCAACCGGCGTGTCTCCCGCGTCTTCTATCGGGTCGCAACAAGTCTGCGTCTCTTCACGCATCACCACCAAACAACGCTGCATCCACGGCTGAAAACGGACTGTCTCGCGAAACGCCACCAGTTCGTCCGAACCGGCACGGACAAGTTTCTCGCCCGGCATAATATCCTTATTGCGCAGATGTGCATAATAACTGTTCTTTCCGGCAACGGTGATGGCCGGCAACCGGAGACTGTCGGCACTACCGATGGCACGAATGACAGGTGTGAACACCACTTCACGGTCAAGTCCCGGCTTGATATGACGGGCATCGACATCGAAATGAATCAGGAGCTGCCCTTCACCACGACTGATATTAATCTTTGAGACCTTGAACAATCTGCCGGAATGTGCCGATGCCGTCCCGACACATAACATCATCACAACAGCACAAACAATGCTATTTTTTAATATATTTACCTTCATAGTGTGGTGCATTTTATCAGAAAACATAGATTAAGTTGACTGCCGCTTTCGTTGGCCCTACGTAATTGTGGCTCTTGCCCGACTCCACTTTCTGACCGCATCCGGCACAATTAAACCGGTCGTAACGGGTATATGTCCATCCGAAGCCGATTTCCGCTTCGATGTTCCACCGGCGGTTCAACACCCAGTCGTAACCGTATGCAATGCCCGCTCCGACAAACCATCCTTGATAGCGCGAATCTTTCAATTTGCCGAAATCAGTACCCAGCATTTTGAAATCCATATCCAAATGACCTATATTATATTGACCACCCAGCAAATGTGCTCCAAAGAAATGTCCTGCAAAAGGACGGCAAATCCAACGGCGCAATTCAGGTTGCAACACATAATTGCGCCACTGCTTTCTCCATAGATTAAAGATACCCGACACTTCCGCAGTCCAAAGTGGGGCAAGACGAGTCTCGATCGCAACATTCGCATTTGCTGTTGCATCGTATAACAAGTTCGTTTTAATTACCGTTTTTTGCGCATTTGCTTCCGCCATAAACAGACAAACGAACATGAACAAACCTATAAACTTTTTTATTTTCATTCCCCTGTTGCTTTTTAGAAACTTACAACATCCTAACACATACAATAAAACTTTTTTCCGAATCCAAATACTGTTTTATGAATCCTCTTTGTTTCCATTACAAATATAATTTCGTTGCAAATATACGGCATTTAAAAAAAAAGTATACTTACATTAACATTCATTAAACTGCATTTATCTGTTTTTTAATTGTTTAAAGTATTATAAAATCAAAAAAATCAAAAATAAAAAAGAAAGATTAAAGAGATATATCAAGAAAAAATAGCATTTTTGTATTTAAAAATAAAGATTCGATTATGAAATTTGCAATTTTCGGGAATACGTATCAAGTTAAAAAATCCTTTCATGCCGCCAATTTATTCAGACTACTGAAAAAACGGGGAACGGAAGTCTGCGTATGCAGGGAGTTCTACCAATTCCTGATTTCAGAGCATATGGAAATCGAAGCCGACCAATTGTTTGACGGCGATGATTTCACAGCCGACATGGTAATCAGTATCGGCGGGGATGGCACTTTCCTGAAAGCTGCCCGCCGGGTAGGCAGAAAGGGGATTCCTATCCTTGGCATCAATACGGGACGTTTGGGCTTTCTTGCCGATATTTCTCCCGAAGAGATGGAAGAGACATTCAACGAGATTCAAGCCGGAAGATACAATGTTGAAGAACGCAGCGTGCTTCAACTTATCTGTAACGGCACCCACCTGCAAGCATCTCCGTATGCTCTAAATGAAATAGCCGTACTCAAACGGGACAGTTCTTCAATGATCAGTATCCGTACTGCCATCAACGGTGCATTCTTGAATACTTACCAGGCCGACGGATTAGTGATTGCTACTCCAACCGGTTCAACAGCTTATTCGCTAAGTGTGGGCGGGCCGATTATGGTTCCTCATGCCAACACCATCGTCATTACTCCCGTAGCTCCGCACAGCCTTAATGTTCGCCCTATCGTCATACGTGACGATTGGGAAATCACGTTGGATGTGGAAAGCCGCAGCCATAACTTCCTGGTCGCTATCGACGGCAACAGTGAAACCTGCAAGGAAACGACGCAACTCACTATTCGCCGTGCCGACTACAGCGTAAAAGTGGTGAAACGCTTTAATCACATCTTTTTCGATACACTTCGCAGTAAAATGATGTGGGGAGCGGACGGCAGAAGATAAACAGTCCTTTGGCTGAGGTCACTCCTGAATGCAAATTTCGTCAAGATTGATGAATCTGTATACCCCGTGTGGTGGGCATATAGATTCAGTGCGGTGGATATATAGATCCATCGCGGTGGGCATATAGATCCATCACGGTGAGTATATATACCCACCAAGGTGGATACACAGCTCTACTGTCAAGTCTGAAAAGCTGAATGCACTGAAAGCACTCCCCCTGGCTACAGCCTATTCTCGCAGGGGTTGTTTTTTTTCGCCTTCATCCGCTATCGCCTTCCAGCAAGGCGTTTGCGGATAAGACTGAAACGACTGAAACCGGATTATAGCATAAGAATCCGGTAAGAAAGTCTTGGCTAATTCAATATAAACGACTGCGAGCCTATCAGATTGCCGTCTTCGAAGATATCAACCCGATAGTTTCCGGCATATAAGAACTCTTCCACATCCCAAAACACATTAACGTTCTGTTCTTCTCCGGTGTACTCAATATACTTTTTGATAGAATAGGCCAGTGTACGATTCTCATAAGGGAAAGTATTGGACGCACTCTTAGTCAACACATCGTTGTCCGGCTTAGTGATACGTATGTATAGGGTACGCTCACCGTTTTCAGCAGTGATATTCTTTACCACCGTAAAGCTGATGGCCAGTTTCACCACATCTTTCACCTTCTTAGCTACTTTGCCACGTTTGTTGCGGGGGTCGATACGGATATTGGTGGCGTCAAGCTGGGCGGCCAATGTCACCTTCTTATCCAAGTTCTTCTTTTCTTCAGAAAGATTACTGATTTGTTGAGAAGCCTTATTATACTTCTCGGTCACATCAGCAATAACCTGTTTCTGCCGTTCGGTCAGTTTATTCAATGAATCAATCTGGTTGATATACCCGATCATTACCTTACGCAGGGTAGCCAGTTCTTTCTTCAAACGGCGGATTTCCGTAGCGTTCGAGCTTTTCACCGTACGGAGTTCTTCCAACAAACGCTGTGTTTTCAGTTGCTCCTGTTCCAACAAATGAGACAAAGAATCATTGGATATGGTCATCTTCAACTCATCATATTGTTGTGCGAAACGGGTGTATTCGTTTTCCAAATCTTCCTTATCTAATTGAAACTCCTGCACTAACTCACGGTTAGCTTGTTTCTCGGTAAACAATAAATAGGTAACACCAATAATAGCTATCACCAAGATAGTCACGGCCGCAATAAGAAGGCTTTTTTTACTCATAGTTTCAGTTGTGAATTGATAACGTGCGCAAAAGTAATCATTTCGCAACAGAAGTCAAGCAGAAATACAGAGAGTTTTTTATCCCCCGCTGCTAATCCATATAATTTTAACTTATTTGCTTGCTAATTTATTCAAATTGGCAAAAGCAAAGCACTCAAACACCTTTTTTCGCCAAGATGCCAATTAAACTTATCTTATTGCCTACTATTATTAACTCCACTGCCTATTTTTACTTCGTTTAACTATAGTTACTCTTGCGTATGACTATAGTTATACGCAAGGGAGACTATAGTTATTTTTGCGTATAACTATAGTGAAACGAAGTAATAGTAGCGAACGAAGTAAATCCGAATAGGCAAGCAGCTATAAAAAAATGGCTAAATAAACAATTCTCCATAACAGTGCACTCTCACTATAGCTACATTCGGTTTATAACCGTACCTCAAACAGCTTCCTTTGCCCAAACTTTTCATCCTACCTATTATATTAACGTCAGTTCGATATAAGTTCGCCCGCATGGCTTATATCAAACTGACGTCATATTATTAGGAAGTTTGACCTTTAACTAAAATTATTACGGAAAAATTTCTTTAATCAGGATTATCGTTGTAATTTTGTCGCGCTAAAAGATAAAACAAATTATCAACTTTTTAAATATATAGTATTATGTCAAAAGTAACCGTAGTAGGCGCAGGTAACGTAGGTGCTACATGTGCAAATGTACTTGCTTTTAATGAAGTAGCAGACGAAGTAGTAATGCTGGACGTTAAAGAAGGCGTTTCAGAAGGTAAAGCAATGGATATGATGCAGACAGCTCAATTGCTGGGTTTCGACTCTACATTGGTAGGCTGCACTAACGACTATGCTCAAACTGCTAACTCTGACGTTGTTGTGATTACTTCAGGTATTCCTCGTAAACCGGGTATGACTCGTGAAGAATTGATCGGTGTGAACGCTGGTATCGTTAAGTCGGTAGCAGAAAACCTGTTGAAATATTCTCCTAACGCTATCATCGTTGTTATTTCTAACCCGATGGATACAATGACTTATTTGGCATTGAAGGCTCTGGGCTTGCCGAAAAACCGTGTAATCGGTATGGGTGGTGCTTTGGATAGCTCTCGTTTCAAATATTTCTTGTCTCAAGCTATCGGTTGCAACGCTAACGAAGTAGAAGGTATGGTTATCGGTGGTCACGGTGATACTACGATGATTCCTTTGACTCGTTTCGCTACTTACAAAGGTATGCCTGTAGCTAATTTCATCTCTGCAGAGAAATTGGAAGAAGTTGCTGCTGCTACTATGGTAGGTGGTGCTACGCTGACTAAATTGCTGGGTACTTCTGCATGGTATGCACCGGGTGCAGCAGGAGCATTCGTAGTTGAATCTATCCTTCATGACCAAAAGAAGATGATTCCTTGTTCTGTATTATTGGAAGGTGAATACGGCGAATCAGATCTTTGCATCGGCGTTCCTGTAATCCTTGGCAAGAACGGTATCGAAAAAATCGTTGAACTGAACCTGAACGAAGACGAAAAAGCTAAGTTCGCAGCTAGCGCAAAAGCTGTTCACGGAACGAACGCTGCTTTGAAAGAAGTAGGTGCTCTGTAATTAATCCCCTTACTTTATATATCAAGAAAGGCTGTTCTTCACAACGAGGAACAGCCTTTTTCGTTGCCACCGAATATCCGGTATTCGATTGTCAGGACATCTTTATGTTTTGAGAAACCCACATACCGATATCCTGTTTGCTAAGAGCAGCCGCCATCAGGTCGGGAAACTTATCCGGAGTGCAGGCGAAAGTAGGTACGCCGATAGAAGCTAAAAATTCCGCATGGTTCTTGTCATAAGACGGAGCACCATCATCATTCAATGCCGGCAACACAATCAGTTGCACGCCGCTGTCGACAAGAGACGCAAACCTCTTTCGCATCTCTCGCGGATCGCCCCCTTCATAAAGGTCGGTCACCAATACGAGCACTGTATCTTGCGGGCGGGTCACTATGCCTTGACAATAAGTCAAAGCCCGGGCAATATCCGTCCCTCCGCCCAGTTGCACTCCAAAAAGCAAATCGACAGGGTCTTGCAAATCATCCGTAAGGTCGACAACCGCCGTGTCAAACACGACCATTCGGGTAGAGACAGCCGGAATAGACGCCAATACAGAACCGAAAATGCCGGAGTAAATCACGGATGTCCCCATAGAACCACTCTGGTCCAAACACAGAATGATATCTTTCATGGCTTTCCTCTTACGGCCGTATCCGATACGTATTTCAGGAATAATCGTCTTATACTCAGGCTGGTAATTTTTCAGGTTCTTCGTAATGGTTGTTTTCCAGTCTATTTCATTATAGCGGGGATTCCGGCGACGGGCGGAGCGATTCAACGCACCGGTCACCGCCTGTTGGGTAGGTGCCGACAGTTTGCGGAGCAATTCATCAACCACCCGACGGACTACCTGACGCGCCATCTCTTTATTCTTCTCCGGAATCACCTGACTTAAAGACATCAAGGTAGCCACCAGATGCACATCGGGAACCACCGTTTCCAACATCTCCTTTTCTGTAAGCAACGTAGTCAGATTCAACCGTTTGATGGCATCCCGCTGAATCACCTGCACCACTGTCTGTGGGAAAAACTCACGAATCTCCCCCAGCCATCGGCTGACTTTGGGAGCCGAGGAGCCCAGCCCTCCCCTCCTGTCGCTATCATATACGGCTTCCAAGGATTGATCGATCCGCCGTTCTTCCACGCTCAACGATACGCCTGTGCCATCGGCCTCATCACCCCCCAATATCAAACGCCATCTTTTCAGTAATTCTTCTTCCATTTCTTTTCTTTTACTTTGTTTCAAGTCCCAACAACTGACGAATCACCGGAATTACTCTTGCCGCCTCTTCCCGGTCGAGATTCAAATCCTCTGTTCCGGCAAGGGAACGGGCGGTGGCAGTTCCGGCATGACGTGCCTTTTCTCCCAGTTTACGGCGTTCGGCCGAAGTAAACTCACTGAAAGTACGCCGCAGAATCGGCAACAACTCCATAAACGTCTCTTGCTCCTGCGCACACACCCAAGTATTTACCAGATTCCAAAGACGATCGTCCAATAGTAACACCGAACCCGAAGAGCGCAGGAATCCTTCAAACCAATAAGCCATGTCTGCCGGAGAATTACCAACCGACGAATAGTAACTTAACGTATCCTGCATTTCTTCCATCGTTATCTCGCCTTTATCATTCAGCAAACGAGTGGCGTAACCGGACAATAACGGATGGACATTGGCCGATAAGCGTATTTGACAGATAAAATTACGCCACATCCGGTTCAGTTCTTCCCGATTCAGAATAGAAAGGGCATAGTCTGTGGCAACTAATTTGTCGAGCAGACCGCTTGCCGCTTCTTCATCAATATTGATACATACCAGCACACCGCCTGCAAGAATACGCGCAACCATCGCCTCAAGCATACTGCCTACCTTCGAGAAGTCGAGGTTGCGGACATTTCCGTAACGGACGATATTCACCAGTCCGGGAATCGCTTCCATCATTTCAAGAATATCGGTCGAGGCTGCCGAAAGTGCATCCAGCCGCACGGTCATAGTCTCCACCAATGCGGGAAGATCTGCCGGAAGCACCCCGTTCAATAATGCGGTCAACTCAGGAATATGACAAATCTCCTCCATGGTTGCCTGCAAATACTTTTGGGTAGCTTCCATCACCGTATTCCCCCATATCGCCCGCTCAATGATATCGATAATCTGTTCCGGTTTATGATATAAGGTCCATTGTTCTTTAAAAGTACCTTTACCGTCTATTTCTCCGTGAATCGCCCAGTCAATTCCCAACAATTGCAGACGATGAAAAAAGATACTCCGTTCGAGGTCATTGGGTTTGCGGAGGTCCAGTATCAGCTCTTTTATTTCGGCAGTGAACGGAACACGCAGACTTTTCTGTGTCTTCTCCACATCTACCAGCAACGGCACCTTGGGCACATTATCGGGAACGCTTCCCAAACGATTGCTGATAATGAGCTCTTCACGAATGATTTGCAACAAGATATCATCTCCAAACCCCATCACTGTAGTCACAGCCTCGTTATATTCGTTCAGTGAAGGATAGGGCAGATTTCGGAGTGCGGCCGTAGCTTGTGCCAGTCGGACAGTCTCAATGACGTGAGCCACCGAAATATCCATATTCTTCTGCCGCAACAAGGAGGCTATCCGGCTTATCCAAAGCGTACCGTCATCTTCCGGATGATGCCAAAGATAGTGATACCATCCCGGAGATTCGATTCCCGCGCCATAACCGCTACGCAGAGCCAACCGATTATATGTCCACGGAATCCATGTACATTCTATTTTTACTTTCGGCAAGCCTTTCAGCAATGCGTTATCCTCCTTCACTTTAGGCATATCCTCCAGTGCGGGCACATGCCAAGCACCGCAAACAACGGCAATGCGCTCAAAGTTTTCTTTCTGTGCCGCCCGTATCATTTTACGCATCCAGGCTTCACGAAGCAAATCACGGGCGGAAGTCTGTTCGGAAAGTTCTTCCCGAAGAGCAGTGACCGCTTCCTTCACCGCCTGAAATATATCTTCAGATTCCTTTCGGTGTTCAATCATCATTTCCCACCAGGATTCTCCATCGGTACATCCGGCGGCACGAGCCAGCCAATCAAACGGATCGACGATTGATTCTTCTTTCTTTTCTTCTGCCGCTGTGACTGTTTCTTCCGCCACTTCCATTTCTGCCGCTTCCGTTTCGGTCGGGTCTGTTTGTCCGTCAACGGATTCCGTCAATTCTTCCGAAGCCTTCAGCTCTTCCTGTTTACGGAGAGCCATCGAATAAACCAAAGGCAAATCGAAGAAACGAAGAGGAACCCCATTCTGTACGGCATATCGCATCGCCTGCCATTCCGGAGAGAACTCAGCAAACGGATAGAATACTGCCCGTTGCGGTTCGTCGGGCTGATAAGCCAACAACGCAACGGGAGGAACCATCTGCGGATTTCCCACACAAGCAAGCAATGCCTCTGCTTCTGCCGGACCTTCTACCAGAATCAAATCCGGTTGCAGTTCTTGCAGGTAATTCAGCACATTGCGGCATGAGCCGGGACCATGATGCCTGATACCTAATAAATGAATCGCCATTTTCTCTTCTTTTTAGATCATATCCCTTGAAGCACGATAGATGTCTTTCCAACCCTCCCGGTTCTTCACGACTGTTTCCATGTATTCCTGCCAAACGACTTTATCTTGTACCGGGTCTTTTACCACTGCTCCCAAGATACCGGATACCAAATCTTCCGCATGGATTTCTCCATCGCCGAAATAACCGGCCATTGCCAAGCCGTTATTCACAACCGAGATGGCTTCAGCCGTGCTAAGTGTACCACTCGGTGTTTTCAGTTTGGTCTTGCCATCGACAGTCGCCCCCTGCCGCAGTTCACGGAAAATGGTGATCACCCGCCGAATTTCCGACAACGCCGGCTTCTCTGCCGGAAGCTGCATCACCTTCTCAAAGCTTTCCACCCGACGACGGACAATATCAATCTCCTCGTCAATAGAGTCAGGCAAAGGCAAAATGACCGTATTGAAACGTCGCTTCAAAGCACTCGAAAGTTCATTCACCCCCTTATCGCGATTGTTGGCGGTGGCAATGATATTGAAGCCGCGGACAGCCTGTATCTCTTTATTCAACTCAGGAACGGGGAGCGTCTTTTCTGAGAGAATCGTAATCAAAGTATCCTGTACATCCGAACCGATTCGGGTCAGCTCTTCAATACGCCCGATCTTTCCTTCCTGCATCGCTTTCATGACAGGAGTCTGTATCAAAGCACCCTCACTTGGTCCTTCCGCCAGCAAACGTGCATAGTTCCATCCATAGCGGATGGCCTCTTCACCTGTTCCGGCTGTACCCTGCACTATCAACGTCGAATTGCCCGAGATGGCAGCCGCAATATGCTCACTCACCCAGCTTTTTGCCGTTCCGGGTAAGCCGTAAAGCAACAACGCGCGGTCGGTTGCCAAAGTGGCGACCGCTATTTCCATCAGACGACGGTGGCCGATATATTTCGGAGAGACTTCGAAACCATTCTTCAACTTGCCACCCATCAGATAAGTGACCACAGACTGCGGAGACATTTCCCAGTTCTTCGGAATGGCATAAATCTCGTTCTTTTTCAACTCATGAAGTTCTTCTGCAAATTGCTGTTCGGCATGTTCTCTCAATAAAGCGCTCATATCTTTCAGTTTTTATTGTTCGTTATTTAATTAAGGTATCTATTTTCTGTTTTACATCCATGTACTCCAGTACCAACCGACAAAAGTAAAAAGTCGTATTGTTCTCCTGCTTTGTCACCGAAGCGGCAATCCGCTCCAACGTACCTCTCATTTCCGCAGGGAAATACACAGCCAATTGTTCCGCCGTTTCTTTAGGAAGATAGTAGTTATTTCGCAGAAGGCGTTGCAAGACATAGGATGAAAATTTCATTCCCCATTCCCCGCCGTCTTCATTAAACCAACTATCCGGAATCAGTCCGCCTTTGATTGTCTGAAATGCTATTTCTTCACGCTGAGAAGGAGAAAGCAACCCCGCTAACGCAAGGCTCATATCTTCTTCCGCATTTTCTTTCAATGTGTAATAAGCCCATACGGAATCTCCGAAATTCAAAATCGGACTTGAAAGATCAAACAATTTCTGAAAAGGAGGTTTCTTCGCCAATTTACCCGCTGCCTTTTCCGGTGTACAGTCGTAGAACTCACTCCAAAAACTTAGTGGCACCCGTTCTGCCAATTGCCTCAACAAGAAGCGATCATCTTTTTCGTCTTTATTGGCACTGACCTCTTCAAATCCTAATTTCTTCATTTCCGGCGTATATTCAATCTTATCGTACGACCACCCTGAAAGAAAATTAAAATGCAATTTCCCACGCAACAACTCCTGATAGGTTTTCACCAGTTCCGAATCCGGCAAGCTGCACAACAATCGGCGGGCAGTCTCTTTGACACTGCCACTTCTGTCCTTCAAAAGAAGTTCCTGCAAGAAAGCCTCGTCCGCTTTGGTCAATCCTATACGCAGACACCGAATCAACTCCTCGCGATGAGCGGCTGATTCATTCTTCAACTCTGTCTGCAATAAAGCCAGTCCTTGTTCGGGCTGTTCCTGCCGCAAACGACACAACATCCGTTTCCGTTCTTCGTGGGAAGCCGTCTCCCAACTTTCATTTCCCGGTTCTCCCCATGCGGGAAGTCCCATTTCCGAAAGCAGCCAACGCCCTCTACGCCCCGACAATTCCGACAACCAACGTTGCTCTTCGTGTCGCTTAGGATTGTTTCGGTCAAAAGCCCTTTGCAATAAAGCTGGCAGATAAACCGGCGGCAACAACTTATCGAAAGCTATCGCTTTACGATATGCATATAATAAGAGATATGAGTTCCGGTTACTATGCAGGGAAGTCAACAGTTCTCCCACTTCGCGGGAGAAGCAGGCTTTACTCTCTTCGGGAGCTTCCGATACGGACACGGGGTCTTTCAACAAGTATGCCTTCAATCCGGCACGTCTGAAAGCGAAACCTAAAGCCGACAGTTGATAAAAAGCTGTCTCCGCATCTTCCGCTTTCTCTTGAATGTCACGCAAGCTGTCTTGCAATTCTTCGGGCAAATCCGTTGCTATCAGTTCACGAATAGCAGTCCCTAATAATGCTATATTAATCAGTTGGTCAGTTACGTTCATCTTTCCAAAAATAATATTCAGATTGATACCAAATAGTTTTCAATTCCCAAAAAGTAACATCCGCCAGCAGGAAAGCAGCAAAAGGCTTTCCACCGGTAGTAGCAAGAATATCAATACGAATGTTTTCGTCCACATGTACCGACATGACACGTCCTTCGGCATCTTGCAGGTATTGTGCATTGCCGGCTGTCACCAATCTGACATTATCTACCAATAAAGGGACTTCCTCCACAAAAGGATTGGTCCGGACGATCGTTCTATAATATTGTGTGGCAGTTTCCAAGTCGGGACAACAAGAAGGCTGGAATTTCTCGTCCGACCGTTGCAGTTCTTTGGGCAATGCACGTAAAGCGGAAACTCCTTTGTAAAAGTACAATGGGCCCTGATACGTACCACCGGACAGAATCGTAAACTCCGGCAGCGTTCCCGGAACCATAAAATAAACATACACCGCCATCCGGCGACTCGCCTTTCCATACAACCAGAAAACATCGGTTCGCAAATCGTTCACCTTATTACTTCTTGTATGCAGTACCATCCACTGATCTTCGACAGGTTCTCCCGCCATCACCTCTTCCTTTGATTGCGGATATCCTATTTGAGTACGAATTTCGAATTGCCAGTCAGCCGGAAGATTATCCAAATGTTTATAGCTTTCCGCAAGCAGATATATTTTACTCAGTTTGTCTGTCAGTTTGAATTTCCAGTCCTCCGAATAGTAATTCAACTCCTGAAGTCCCCTCAGCCTGCCTGCCAGCCCTGACGCCTGTGCGTCAACCATTCTCCGCGAGATAGCTTCAAACAAGGTGCAGGCTCTCTCCGGAACGTTGAGTAACCCGTTGCGCAACAAGTCTTTCATCCATATCTGAAGGTCTTCAATCCCTCCCAACACTTTTTGATGACGCACAGCCTGTCTCTTGGCCTGCGCCGCCTCATCTATCGGAGCTGCCGTCTTTTTTTCTTTCCGCTCTTTCTTTTCTTCCTTCTCTTTACGTTTGGAAAGCCATGTTTCCACCCAATCCGGTTCCTCTGCCTGCTTGAAAGATTCGGAATAAGACGCATACATATATAAAAGTCCCAAAGCATGTTTACATGGAAACTTACGGCTGGGGCAAGAACATCTAAATGCAATATCCTTTATATCAACAATTGTTTGATAAGGTGTTTGTCCACTTCCTTGACAATGCCCCCAGATGGCACGGTCACTATACTCCAAAAGCAACCATTTGGCCCGGCTCGCCAAACCTTTTCCTGCCTTCACTGAAGCCGCATCCGGCGCCAATTGGGCAATTTGTTCTTCTGTCAGATTTAATAACATTACGGTATGTTTATCATATTTCCGAATGCAAGTATAACATATTTTTCAAACAGAAGCATTAAAAAAAAGCTAATTCTTTTTGCATTTTCAAAGAAAGCACTACTTTTGCATCGTTGTTTATGCAATTATTGTTTAAGTAAACAAGTTCAAAAAAAGACTCCTTCAATAAACAATTTACATAAGAAGCGGGTTATTAAAAAAGAAGTATCACCTTATTAATATGCAAGATGCGATGAAAAAAGTATTTCTTCTGACAATTCTGCTAAACATTACTTTTATAGCCAAAGGGCAAACTTTACTAAGCCTGGATAGTTGCCGTGCTTTAGCCCTTGCTAACAATAAAGATTTGTTGATTAGCAATGAGAAAATAAATGCCGCCCACTACCAGCGGAAGGCCGCATTTACCAATTACCTGCCTAATTTCTCGGCAACTGGAACATATATGAGAAATCAAAAAGAGTTCTCTTTATTGAATACCGACCAGAAAGCTGCGCTTTCGGGATTGGGAACCAATCTGGCAGGTCCTATCCAACAGGTTGCCGCACAGCTCGCAGCAGCACATCCGGAGCTCATCCCCCTGATTTCCTCTTTAAGCGGTCAACTAAGTGCTGCACTTCCAGCCCTCGACCAAGTAGGCAACTCATTGGTAGACGCACTGCGTACAGACACCAGAAACGTCTATGCAGGCGCCATCACCCTGACGCAACCGCTCTATATGGGCGGCAAGATACGTGCTTACAACAAAATCACTCAATATGCCGAAGAATTAGCCCGACAACAGCATCAAGGCGGAATGCAAGAAGTAATCATGAGTACAGACCAAGCTTATTGGCAAGTGGTCTCACTGACAAACAAAAAGAAACTGGCGGAAGGATATCTGAAACTTCTGCAACAATTAGACAGTGATGTGGAAAAGATGATTGCCGAAGGGGTAGCTACTAAAGCAGACGGACTATCCGTACGGGTAAAAGTCAACGAAGCAGAAATGACCCTCACCAAAGTGGAAGACGGATTGAGCCTTGCCCGAATGTTATTGTGTCAACTATGTGGACTCGACCTCAGCTCTCCCATCTCACTGGCAGATGAAAATATGGAAGACATTCCCCTGCTTGCATCAGACACCGGTTTTGATATATCTACCGCTTATGAGAATCGTCCGGAAATACGCAGTCTTGAACTCGCCACGCAGATTTACAAACAAAAGATAAACGTAACCCGTGCCGAGCACTTGCCTTCCATCGCATTGATAGGAAACTACATGGTGACCAACCCGTCTGTATTCAACAGCTTTGAAAATAAATTCAAAGGAATGTGGAACGTAGGTGTCATGGTGCAAATACCTATATGGCATTGGGGAGAGGGTGTTTACAAAACCAGAGCCGCCAAAGCAGAAGCCCGCATCGCACAATATCAATTGCAAGATGCTCGCGAAAAAATAGAATTACAAGTCAATCAGGCTGCATTCAAAGTCAATGAAGCAGGCAAAAAGCTGGTGATGTCTACCAAAAATATGGAAAAAGCGAAAGAAAATCTACGCTATGCAACACTCGGATTCAAAGAGGGAGTGATTGCCACCAGCAATGTTCTTGAAGCACAAACAGCATGGTTGTCTGCTCATTCAGAAAAGATTGACGCTCAAATAGATGTAAAGTTAACAGAAATCTATCTGAAGAAATCATTGGGAACGCTGAAATAAATAAGAGACTGAAATATAAAGTTAAGTACCCAATCTAAAAATAAATCGTAACTAATTCACAATCTATAAAATATAATTTATATGACACCTATAAAATCACAAAACAGCAACATGCTGCTTGCATTCCTTACTTTACTGGGAGTTATTGCAATCGTTGCAGTCGTTGGCTTCTTCATGCTTCGTAAAGGTCCCGAAATCATTCAAGGACAGGCGGAAGTTACCGAATATCGTGTTTCAAGTAAAGTCCCGGGACGTATTCTGGAATTCCGCGTAAAGGAGGGGCAACAAGTTAATGCCGGCGACACACTGGCTATTCTGGAAGCGCCGGATGTAGTGGCGAAGATGGAACAGGCACGCGCCGCCGAAGCTGCTGCCCAAGCACAGAACGAGAAAGCTATCAAAGGAGCACGCCAGGAACAGATTCAGGCCGCTTATGAGATGTGGCAGAAGGCACAAGCCGGAGTCACCATCGCCGAAAAATCATACAAAAGAGTGAAGAATCTGTATGAACAGGGAGTGATGCCTGCACAAAAACTGGACGAAGTAACCGCGCAACGGGATGCCGCCATCGCAACCGAAAAAGCGGCAAAAGCACAATACACCATGGCTAAGAACGGAGCCGAGCGTGAAGACAAAATGGCTGCGGAAGCTCTTGTGAACCGTGCCAAGGGAGCTGTTGCCGAAGTAGAATCTTACATTAAGGAAACGTATCTTATCGCTCCGGCTGCCGGAGAGGTTTCCGAGATTTTCCCGAAAGTAGGAGAACTGGTAGGCACAGGTGCCCCTATCATGAATATTGCCGAACTTAATGATATGTGGGTAACATTCAATGTACGCGAGGATCTGCTTAAAAATCTGACTATGGGAACGGAATTTGAAGCAATCGTTCCTGCACTGGATAATAAAGCAATCAAACTGAAAGTATATTATATGAAAGACCTGGGCAGCTACGCAGCCTGGAAGGCTACTAAAACGACCGGTCAGTTTGACTTGAAAACATTCGAGGTGAAAGCATCGCCGATGCAAAAAGTAGAGAATCTCCGCCCGGGGATGTCGGTTGTCATTGATAAGTAATCATGAAAGAGAAAGAAAAGAAATATATAGCATTGTGGCAGGTCATGCACAGGGAGTGCCTGCGGTTGACATCACGACCGCTTTATCTCTTCTGTATGGTTATCGCTCCTCTTTTCTGCTATATCTTTTTCACAACTTTAATGGACACAGGACTGCCGAAGAATCTTCCTGCCGGTGTGGTGGATATGGATAATTCGTCTACGTCACGCAATATCGTGCGCAACCTGGATGCTTTTTCGCAGACAGGTGTCGTCGCCCATTATAGCAATGTCGCGGATGCACGGATTGCCGTGCAGGAAGGAAAAATCTACGGGTTCTTTTATATCCCCAAAGGCTTGTCGGCGGAAGCACAGAGCCAGCGGCAACCCAAAATTTCGTTCTACACCAATTATTCCTACCTGATTGCAGGCTCCCTGCTTTTCAGAGATATGAAAATGATGGGAGAACTTACAGCCGGATCGGCCGCACGTACCGCCCTATATGCCAAAGGAGCGACCGAGGACCAGGCGATGGGATTTCTGCAACCTATCGTGATAGACACGCACCCGTTGAACAATCCGTGGTTGAATTATTCGGTATATCTATGCAACACGCTGATACCGGGAGTGCTCATGTTGCTCATATTCATGGTCACTGTCTACTCTATCGGTGTGGAAATCAAAGACCGCACCGCCCGTGAATGGCTGCGCATGAGTAATAACTCTATTTATATTGCATTGGCAGGAAAATTACTTCCGCATACGGTAGTCTTTTTCATTATGGGTATATTTTATAATGTATATCTATACGGACTCCTGCATTTCCCTTGCAATAGCGGTATCTTTCCTATGATATTCGCCACGCTATGCCTTGTACTGGCATCACAGTGTTGCGGCATCGTCATGATAGGAACTCTGCCCACGCTGCGACTCGGATTGAGTTTCGCCTCACTATGGGGAGTTATATCGTTCTCCATTTCCGGTTTTTCTTTTCCGGTGATGGCCATGCACCCTGTCTTGCAGGCTTTAAGCAACCTGTTCCCGTTGCGGCATTATTTCCTGATTTATGTAGACCAGGCACTCAACGGATACGGTATGGCTTACTCGTGGAGCAATTATATGGCATTATTAATATTCATGATGCTTCCTTTCCTGGTGGTTCACCGCTTGAAAGAAGCATTGGTTTACTATAAATACATACCCTAAATGAAAGATATAAAATTAAAAGACAAGATAGCCCAAGGCATCAATGACCTGTTTTATATTTGGAAGCGGGAGTTTCAGACAACTTTCCGCGACCAGGGGGTACTGATATTCTTCATACTCGTCCCATTGGGCTATCCATTGCTGTATAGCTTCATCTACGACAATGAAGTAGTGCGTGAAGTTCCCGCTGTTGTGGTGGACGATTCCCATTCATCTCTCAGCCGCGAATATCTCCGCAAGGTAGATGCTACGCCCGATATTCAAATCGTCTCCTACTGTGCCGATATGGAAGAAGCCAGACAAATGCTGAAGAACAGGCGTGCGTATGGCATCATTTACATTCCTTCGGATTTCTGTGATAACATTGCCAAAGGAAAGCAGACGCAAGTCAGCATCTATTGTGATATGAGCGGATTACTTTATTATAAATCCATGCTGATAGCCAATACCGCCGTTTCTCTGGATATGAACAAGGACATCAAGATTGCCCGTAGCGGAAACACAACCGAGCGACAGGATGAGATAACTGCTTATCCGATAGAATATGAGGAGATCTCGATATTCAATCCTACTGCCGGATTCGCCGCTTTCCTGATTCCTGCGGTACTGGTATTAATCATTCAGCAAACGTTATTGCTCGGCATCGGTCTTGCTGCCGGAACTGCCCGTGAAAATAACCGATTCAAAGATCTTGTTCCTATCAACCGGCATTATAACGGAACGCTACGGATTGTATTAGGAAAAGGATTGAGTTATTTCTTGGTTTATATATTGGTAGCTTTCTATGTACTTTTTGTGGTTCCAAGATTGTTTAGCCTCAACCAAATCGGACAACCAGGTTCATTGGCATTATTCGTTGTGCCCTACTTGGCAGCTTGCATTTTCTTTGCCATGACAACATCCATTGCCATCCGTAACCGGGAAACGTGTATGCTGATTTTTGTATTCACATCTGTTCCTTTGCTATTTATCTCAGGAATCTCCTGGCCGGGGGCTGCGATTCCTCCGTTCTGGAAGTATGTATCTTACATATTCCCGTCTACTTTCGGAATCAATGGTTTTGTGAAAATCAATAATATGGGAGCAACTTTGAGTGAAGTGGCTTTTGAATATAAAGCTTTATGGCTACAGGCGGGTATCTACTTCCTCACAACTTGTTGGGTATATCGTTGGCAAATACTTATGAGCCGCAAACATGCGATAGAGAGGTATAAAGAATTAAAAGAGAAAGAAAACTTATCCAAGCAGGTAAGTGATTGATAGATATAAATCCCCCGTCCAAAGAGAGTATAGGACGAGGGATTTTAAAGAGATATTATAAAGAGAGTGTAATTCGATTAGAATTTATAACCTACACCGATAGAGAAGTTCATGTTTTTCGGAGCACCATCGCCATCATAAATTTTAGCCAAACCAAATTCTCCAGTCAAATCAATAAAGAATTTATTAATTTCATAAGCGACACCTACACCAAGGCCAGCATCAAATTTCTTTGCACCTTCCATCAAGATATCTCCATCTTCATCTTTAGTATCTTTAAAGAAATCAATTTTTTCACCGCCTGCTTTATATTTACCAGCAATACCAAATCCGAAATAAGGACCTGCTTTCACCACAATATTCTGATTGTCAGCAATTTCAAATCTTGCAGCAGCCATTACTGGAATTTCCAAATACATTGGATTAGCTTTCAATTCATCCATTTTAGCTCCTTTCTGAGTAAACATTAGAGAAGGTTGAATAGACCACATACCAGTAAATTGGTATTCCATACCAATACCAACATTAAACCCAATTCTCATATCAGTCTCAGAGTCTCCGGTAAAGTTACTCATGTTCATACCAACTTTGGCATTCCAAGAAATCTGAGAATAAGAAACGATAGAAACAAGTGCGAATAGCACAAAAATCAAACCTTTTTTCATATCATTTATTTTTTTAGTTTGCCTCCCTCTTCCCTACGGTCAGCATTGTTAGGTAATAGTTTTGTTACCAGGTGCGGGGAATTTTCCGAACTTTACCAGCGTATCGAAACGCACCATATCACATTTAACGTCTGTTTTGTACCGGCAAATATATTTCATTTATTTTAAATAAAAAAACGAACAACTATCTGGTTTTAGCATAAAGGTTATTAAAATGTGACTATTAAAGCAAAAATAGTGCTTATCCGAGCATTTTTTGTGTTTAACTATTCTCAGCATAAATATTGAATTAAAACATTCTTACAATAATTATGCATTTATATTTATTAACCAACTAATTATTGTATATTTACGAAATATTCGTAGATTTGCGAAGTATTCGTAATTAAACAACATATCCATGGAAAAGTTGACTATACAAGAAGAAGAAGTAATGATCTACATTTGGGAGTTACAATGCTGTTTCGTAAAAGACATTGTTGCAAAATATACGCAACCGGCACCTCCCTATACCACAGTGGCATCCATCGTGAAGAACCTCGAGCGAAAAGGATACATCACACCGAAACGTGTGGGTAATACCTACCAATACACTCCCGCCATTCGCGAAAATGAGTATAAACGCCATTTTATGAGCGGCGTAGTTCGTAACTACTTTGAGAACTCTTACAAAGAAATGGTTTCATTCTTTGCTAAGGACCAAAAGATTTCGACCGATGATCTCAAAGACATCATCGACCTGATTGAAAAAGGAAAAGAAGATTAATAGAAAATATTCATTACTATGACTCCGGAATTAGCCTATTTTCTAAAGATAAATGTAGCGATAGCCCTATTCTACGCATTTTATCGGCTGTTTTTCTATAAAGACACCTTCTTCCATTGGCGTCGGATAGCTTTGCTGAGCTTCTTTGCCATCTCCTTGCTTTATCCTTTATTGAATATTCAAGGATGGATCAAGACTCACGAGCCAATGGTGGCAATGGCAGATCTTTATGCGACAATAATACTTCCAGAGCAAACTGTTACCCCACAACAAGAACCTACGATGAATTGGCAAGAATTAACCATACTCTTTATGAAAATCATCTATTGGAGCGGGGTATTATTCCTGGCAACACGTTTCCTTCTACAGTTAGGCAGTATCATACGATTGCACATCCAGTGTTCAAAAAGCACTATACAAGGGACACGCGTACATCTTTTAAAGAAAGTAAACGGTCCATTCTCTTTCTTCCGATGGATATTCATTTATCCACAGTCGCATACGGAGTCCGAAATCAGCGAAATCATTACCCATGAGGAAACACACGCCCGCCAATATCATTCGGTAGACGTATTAATCAGTGAACTAATGTGTACATTCTGCTGGTTCAACCCGTTTATCTGGCTGATGAAACGTGAAGTCAGAGGTAATCTCGAATACATGGCAGACCACCGGGTATTGGAGACGGGACATGACAGTAAATCATACCAGTACCATTTGTTGGGACTGGCACATCACAAGGCTGCAGCAAATTTATCAAATAGTTTCAATGTTTTACCACTCAAAAATCGTATTAAAATGATGAATAAACGAAGAACAAAAGAAATAGGGAGAACTAAATATCTGATGTTTCTCCCCTTGGCTGCCCTGTTGATGATTGTCAGCAACATCGAAATGGTGGCACGTACCACAGAGAAATTCGCCAAGGAAGTAATGGGACAGGCGACGACACAAGTCACTTCGAAACCCGAAATAGCGACTATTCCCGAACTTCCTGCAGAAGAAATTCAAAAAATCATTCTCCCGCAGGAGAAAAAGGCACAAGAGACACTGGAGACTCATAGCAAGATTGTACCGGATTCCGTCATATTTGAAGTTGTAGAAGAAATGCCGGATTTCCCCGGAGGAATGAAAGCCTTGATGGAATATCTTTCACAAAACATCAAATATCCGGCTGAAGCACACGCAAAAGGCACACAAGGACGTGTGATTGTATGTTTCGTAGTAAAAAAAGACGGAAGTATAGATAACATAAAAGTAGTTCGGAGTGTAGACCCCTATTTAGATAAGGAAGCCATACGTGTAATTACTGCCATGCCAAAATGGAAACCCGGCAAGCAGAGAGGACAAGCAGTAAATGTCAGATTCACAGTTCCCGTTGCCTTTAGACTAACCGGTCCCGAACCCGCTAAAGCAGAAGAAATAAAGCAGTCTGATTTGGAAGAAGTAGTCGTAGTAGGCTATGGCTTAAAAGAGGATTCAACTCCCGATGCAGTAGGTATTGAAACAGGAGATACGGAACCTACTTTCAAGGTAGTAGAAACAATGCCCAAATTCCCTGGCGGAACAGCCGGGCTGATGAAGTATCTTGCCAGAAGCATTAAATATCCGACTATTGCACAAAAGAACAAGGAGCAAGGCAGAGTCATCATAAAGATGGTTGTCGGAAAAGATGGCAGCTTGTCAGATATAAAAGTACTACGTAGCGTTTCTCCTTCTTTGGATGCAGAAGCCATTCGTGTAGTGGGTAATATGCCAAAATGGGAACCGGGACAGCAACGCGGACAAGCAGTTGCCGTAGAATATACCCTTCCTATTGTATTCCGGCTACAGTAAATTTATCCCCCAGTGCCGTACCCTTTCCTCATCGGTGGGGAAAGGGGCGTTCCCCGGTGCCGAACACACCCTTCCCCGGTGCCGGACATTTCTTTCATCAATACCGGAAAAAAAGCATTTTTTTCTCTTTCCGTAAAGATAGTTACAAAAATATCCTTATATTTGTTAGCAACAAAACACTATTCATATGAAAAGATTCGCATGGATTATCGGTTTGGTACTCTGCACAGTATGCACTGTACAAGCCAAAGACAGAGTTATCGAACGTCCTCCTCTTCTTGCCTGGAGTTCCAACAGTATCGAAGTTGACAAAATTGTCATGAGTGACACAGTGACCACTGTATATGTGAAAGCTTACTATCGACCCAAATACTGGATAAAAATAGCAACCGGGAGTTTCCTGAAAGACAATAATGGAACGCTTTACCCTATCCGGAAGGGAGTCGGGATTACACTCGACAAGGAATTCTGGATGCCGGAATCAGGAGAAGCGGAGTTTCAGCTCCTATTTCCGCCAATACCGGAAAATGTGACCAGCCTGGATTTCTCCGAGGGAGATTTTGACGGAGCATACAAGATATGGGGAATACAACTCAATGAGAAAAATTTCCGCAAAACTCCACTACCCAAAGATGCGATAATCCACAAAATCAACAAGAAAGCTCAATTGCCGACACCGGAACTCACATATGCCAAAGCCACATTAAAAGGAAGAGTGCTCGACTTTAAGGCAGATATGCCGGCATCAGGCAAATTGCATCTGAATGACCCGGTCAGATGGTTGAACTTCGCAGAAGAAGTGAACATCAATGAAGATGGAACTTTTCAAGTTCAAACAGATGTGATTACGATAACTCCGGCTACACTTGTTTTCCCGTTTGCCCAAATTCCATGTCTCCTGGCTCCCGGTAAAGAAATTTCGATTATCATCAATACAGCCGAATGTACACGTCAACAATCACACTTGCAAAAAGACAGCAAACCGTATGGGAAAAAGGCTTATTACAGTGGTTATCTGGCTGAATTGCAACAAGAACTGATGGAAAATTCCATCCAAACCAATTTGGTTAGCAACCCGCGAGAAACTGTGAACGAGGTAATCGGAAAAGACATTGACGGAGTAAAAAACTATTTTGTAGAGAAACGACGTGACATTCATAAACAAATAGAAGAAGCCCCTCTCAGCCTTGCTGCAAAAGAAGTTCTAAAAGCCAATACGGATATAACCACAGGCATCGGAATTTTTATGGCCAAGGATATACTGATGCGTGCACATGTCGCCAGCCAGAAGCTAAACAAGGAGCAGACAAAAGAATACTACATGAATACCAAAATAGAATTTCCAGATAATTATTTCGATGTATTCAAAGAACTTGTTCTTAACTCACCGGCAGATTTATACGCACCGGAATATGCATACGGGATAGGTGTGTTCGCTTCCAGAAAAGATCTTTTAGAGCAACATCTAGGTACTAATCAGGGAATTCTATTTCAGATGGCGGAAGCATGCAGGTACTACCGCTCCATTGAAGATTTCACACCGCTAACCACTGAACAAACAGCGGCACTTGAAGCATTGCCCTCACCTGCCTACAAAGAGATGCTGACAGATTTTAACAGGAAATTGCTCAAGAAGATAGAACTGAACAAACAGAAAACCGGATACCAAATCAATGAAGTAGGTGAAGTAAGCAACGAGGAGCTATTTTCCACCATTATTTCCAAATTCAAAGGACATGTATTGTTAGTGGACTTTTGGGCAACTTGGTGTGGTCCCTGCAGAATGGCTAACAAAGCTATGATTCCGATGAAAGAAGAATTGAAAGATAAAGATATTCTTTATTTATACGTAGCAGGAGAAAATTCGCCTAAAGGAACTTGGGAGAATATGATACCCGATATCCACGGAGAACATTTCCGTGTGACCAACGATCAATGGAAATATTTAATGGACAAATTCAATATCCAAGGAGTACCGACTTATTTCGTAATAGATGCCGAAGGGAATACAACCTTCAAACAAACAGGATTCCCAGGCACAGATACAATGAAAAAGAAATTGATGGAAGCGTTGAAGAAATAATATATTTATATAAGACGTCAAAACAATTCAATCATCATCTTTATATTATTTAGGCACGGCTAACATGGATTTCACGTTTTTTAGTTAATTGGAACTGTAAAATCCGTGTTAGCCGTGCCTAATTTTAATGACGCCAGACTTAACCTATTTATGCATTTCCACAATCTGAGTCGGAGCCATCTCAACATTACGGCGATCTACCTGGCGGACAACACTCGCAGCCAATGATAAGAAAGCACGTCCAGTAACAGAATCCTCGTCCAATGCAACAGGCGTACCATTATCCCCTCCCTCACAAATACTCTGCACAATAGGAATCTGCCCCAACAAAGGAACATTCATCTCTTCAGCCAGCTTCTTGGCTCCTTCTTTACCGAAGAGATAGTATTTGTTTTCGGGAAGTTCGGCAGGAGTAAACCATGCCATATTCTCAACCAGACCAAGAATAGGTACATTCACCTTATCATTGGTAAACATATTGATTCCCTTACGGGCATCTGCCAAAGCCACTGCCTGCGGAGTGCTGACAACAATCGCCCCCGTCATGGCCAGTGTTTGAACAACTGTCAAATGAATATCACTGGTTCCGGGAGGAAGATCTATCAGAAAATAATCCAACTCTCCCCAAGCTGCATCAGCAATCAACTGTTTCAACGCATTACTAGCCATTCCACCACGCCACAAAGTTGCCTGATCCGGATCGACAAAGAAACCGATAGATAATAATTTCACCCCATATTTTTCTACCGGAATAATCATGTCACGACCGTCGATACGTTCAGCATAAGGGCGTGCATCTTCCACCTGAAACATCTTCGGCATAGAAGGACCAAAAATATCAGCATCAAGCAAACCTACTTTATAACCTAATTTAGCCAAAGCGACAGCCAGATTCGCGGACACCGTAGACTTGCCAACTCCACCTTTACCGGAAGATATGCCGACTATATTCTTCACCTGCGGAAGGAGCTTGCCAACTTCCGGGCGGGCAGCTTGTTTACTTTCCGCTGTAATCGTTACCTGCACATCAGGAGAGACATATGCATGGATAGCTGTTTCCGCAGCCTTCAACATTGATTTCATAAACGGATCAGTCGGTTTCTCAAAGATCAATGAGAAGCTGACAGTCATGCCATCAATACGGAGATTATCGGCAACCATCTCCGCTTCCACCAGATTCTTTCCCGTACCGGGATAACGCACCGTTGCCAATGCATCTAATATCAATTTAGGATAGAGAGTCATTTTATTTACTATTTGACAATTTACTATTTACAATTTAAAATCACCATTCGATGAAGCGTCAGTTCACTTTTAGGGCGATGTTTCTGCACAAAACTATTTACTTGTACTTAATCCGCTACGTTTGCTACGATTGTAGCTACGATAAGAATCGAGTTCTATTTCTACATCCGGTTCTTGCAGTAGACCTTCCTGCGGAAGACGGAATTTGATATACTTAATCGCTAAACCACGATCGAGCCATTGTTGTTCATAATAAGTCTTGATACCGAGAATATCATCTACCAAATCGGAATGATATAAATCTTCGGTCATAAACTCAACGGGAAGACGGTTTGCCTCAATCATGTATTTTGTATAGGTAAACATGAAGTTGCTGTCCGTTTTCAGGTGGATAATACCGTTCGGTTGCAGAAACTTGCGGTATCTTTCCATGAAATAAGTAGAAGTCAGTCGTTTGGTCGCTTTCTTCATCTGTGGGTCGGAGAAAGTCAGCCATATCTCGCTAACTTCGCCTTCCGCAAAAAAACGTTCGATGATTTCGATATTCGTGCGCAGAAAAGCTACATTCTTCATTCCTGCCTGCAATGATTCCGTTGCCCCCGTCCACATGCGGGCACCTTTAATATCTACTGCTATAAAGTTCTTTTCGGGAAACATCTTACCAAGTCCGACGGTATATTCACCACGTCCACAGCCCAGTTCAAGCACTATCGGATGGTCATTTTTAAAGAACTCCTTGTGCCATTTCCCTTTCATGTCAAAAGGCACGTTATCTACTGCCGAATAAGGATATTCGAACACATGAGGATAACTCGCCATATCGGCAAACTTTTCTAATTTATTCTTTCCCATATCAATCCTGATTAGGTCGCAAAGGTACTGATTTTGACGTAACCCACAAAAAGAAATGGAGCACAGATTTCTCCATGCTCCATTCTTACATATAGCTGAATTTATTTGTCGATTACATTTCAACCTTTGCTTCAACATTTCCTCCCTGTTGTGCTTTCAGATCTTCATAGAAAGCAGCACGCGCTGATTGCATGTAAGGTATTAGGAAAAAGAAGCCGATACCGAGAGTGATGCAACAAAGAATTGCCCAACCGATAAAGCTCAAATCAAGCATAAACAGTTTCATCTTGTTGTTTTCCATCATAGCCATACTCTTCTCGATAGCTGCGTTGTTTTTCATTTCCGGCTCTTCCTTCAAGATATAGTCCGTCATTGCATAAGAATAATACTTGATGATACCAGGAACAACCAACAACAAAGCCCACAATGCTGTGTAAAGTTGCTGGAGAAACTTAGTTACAAAGATACGGCTGTAATCCTGGAAGCCTTCAAACAGTATTCCGAAATCGATGTCCTTTTCTCTGTTTTTGAACACGCTAAACATCACAATGGCCAAACCGTATGCAAGCGGCAGGCCGACAAGCAAAGAACACAATCCACCAATAAAAGGAATAGCGGAAAGTCCACCGGCAATCACTGAATAAATAAGTGCAGCAACAGCTGCCATAGGCCACTTACCTTGAAGTGCCTGACGTGCCTCAGCACGTAGTTCTGAATTTTGTTTTAACATAGTGAATAATATTAATTTATTAATAAATGTGTTATTTCATTATATACGGTTATTCCACAATCGTCACCCAGCCATGTGTATCCGGTTCGTCACCATACTGGATTCCACGCAGTTTATTGTACAATTTCGTACAGATAGGTCCCGGCTTACCGTCTTTAGAGATAACGTATGATTTTCCGTTTTCCAAATCATCAATACGCTGAATCGGGCTGATTACTGCGGCAGTACCACAAGCACCTGCTTCTTCAAATGTTTCCAATTCTTCTTCCGGTATCGGCCGGCGTTCCACCTTGATACCCATATCTTCTGCCAACTGCATCAAACTCTTATTGGTAATAGAAGGCAGGATAGAAGTCGATTTTGGAGTGATATAAGTATTATCTTTAATACCGAAGAAGTTGGCAGCACCACATTCATCGATATATTTCTTTTCTTTCGCATCAAGATAGAACTCGCAGGAATAACCCAGATCGTGTGCTTTCTTGTTGGCACGGAGACTGGCTGCATAGTTACCACCCACTTTATAAATACCTGTTCCATGAGGAGCGGCACGGTCGAACTCACGAATAATGACATACGGATTGGTAGAAAAACCACCCTTGAAGTACGGGCCTACCGGAGTCACGAATACCACAAACATATATTCATCTGCCGGATGCACGCCTACCTGTGCGCTTGTACCGATGAGTAAAGGACGAATGTAAAGAGAAGCCCCCGTCTCATAAGGCGGAATGAAACGTTCGTTCAATTTCACAACTTTCAGGATGGCTTCCTTGAAACGTTCGGTAGGAAGTTCAGCCATCAGGATTCCCTGACAAGTAGATTGCAGGCGGGCCGCATTTTCCTCCAAACGGAAGATACGCACTTTACCATCCTTTCCACGGAATGCTTTCAGCCCTTCAAAGGCTTCCTGACCATAGTGCAAACACGTAGCCGCCATATGCAGGTTCAGATGTTCGTCACTGCTAACTTCCAGTTCTCCCCACGCTCCGTTGCGGAAATTGATTCGCACATTGTAATCTGTCTTCATATATCCGAATGCCAGATTCGCCCAATCTATTTCTTTCATATTGTAATGCATTAGTTTATTTTTTCTTAAGTTTTGATTCGCAAAAATAACTTTTATTCTTCAGATTGCCGCCTTTCTTTCAATAATTTTTCGACTTCTTGGTCAGCTTTCGTTAGTTTTTGGGTACAAAAAGCAATTATTTCATTAGCCTCCTTGATTTTCTCACTCAGAACGTCGATATCCAATTCATTATTGTCTATCTGACGGACAATCTTCTCGAGACGTTCCATCGCCTGAAGATATGTTTCCTTTTTTGCTGCCACGATAATTGATTATTAATGGTTTATGATAAATGTTTCTTTGATAACTTCTATTCAGGTGCTTGTCGTTCCACCACGGACTGAACTTCTCCTTTCGAGAACCGGGTGACTAATTTGTCTCCCTGCTTCAATGAGGATGCGTTTGTTACCGCCTTCCCGTCCTTTAGAGTAATACTATATCCGCGGCTTAGCAACTTATCGGGAGAAGCATCCGCAATGCGATGTTGCAAAAGTTCCAGCCGATGGTGTTGGCGGGCTAATAACGCCTTCGTCACTTGCGACAGATCCTTTTCGGCCGACAGCAAAGCAAAACGGGCATCCGTGAGCTTCCGATGAACAAGGTTCGGAATACGAATCTGAATTGTTTCCAGTCTTCGCCATTCCTGTTCAAGAATCGCATAGGCTCCTTGTTGGACACGGGCTGACAATTCCTCCAGATGGTCGGCTACTTCCGTGATTCGATGAATCAGAAGTTCGGCAGCAGCCGTAGGGGTTTTCACACGTGTATGTGCTACCGAATCAAGAACCGTATCATCTCGTTCATGTCCGATTCCGGTAATGATTGGCAGCGGGAATTGTGCACACGCAGCCGCCAACAGATAGGTATCAAAACCGGACAAATCGGAAGTCGCCCCACCGCCACGGATAATAACAACTATATCAAATTCGTTTACACGGGCATTGATACGGTCTAAAGCTGCCAATACCGACTCTTCGACCTGATTTCCCTGCATCAATGCGGGGAAAAGCTCCGTATAGAAAAAAAATCCTCCGGGATTATGCTGCAACTGATGGCAGAAATCGCCGTATCCGGCTGCGGTGGCAGAGGATATGACAGCAATACGTTGCGGAAGAACCGGCATTTCCAACTCCTTATTCAGCGTGAGTACGCCTTCTTCTTCCAACTGCAACAGTATTTCCCGACGACGGCGAGCCATGTCGCCTAATGTGTAGGCAGGATCAATATCAAGCACAGTGAGACTGTAGCCGTAAAGTTCGTGAAACTGAACTGTCACTTTCACCAGCACCTTGATGCCGGAAGCAAACATCTGTCCGGTAGTTTCCTCGAAATAAGGTTTCAGCAAGCGGTAGATATTGTTCCAAATCATACCGCGGGCCTTAGCGACAAGGTTGTTGCTGCGGGGATCTTTCTGCACAAATTCCAGATAACAATGTCCGGTCGTATTGGAACGGACATCACTCAGTTCTGCCTGTATCCAGTATTCATCAGGCAGGCATTGCTCCAGACTACGGCGGACAAGCGAATTCAGTTCTAAAAGGGAAAGAGAAGAATCCATAACAGTTAGTGATTAATAATCAGTGGTTAGTGATGAGTACAATAGCAACCAGTGGTTAATCACTAATCACTTTTCCGTTAACCGTTAAATACGCTTTCCACAAGTCAGGAATACCATATCCATATATATTATCCGGGAAATCCGCCCTGTCACCCGAGCGACGAACCAGTTCGACAATCTCTTTCGCTGTCAGTTTCGGACAAGCCTGCCACAGACAAGCCACCATTCCGCACATGATTGGAGAAGAAAAAGAAGTACCGTTGGCATGGCGAAGATTACCGTTTGTCCCCATTACATCCGAACCGTACCCAACTGCTACTACATCCGGTTTCACCCGCCCGTCCGACGTGTTGCCAACAGAAGAAAATGAAGCCAATTCTCCTTTTTTATTAATAGCCCCTACAGTAATTACATTCTCCGCATCTCCCGGCGGAGTAATCTTCTTCCAGGAGCCGGCACCGGAATTTCCGGCACTGCAAACAACCACCATCCCTTTATCAGCAGCCTTTGCAGCTTCACGGGACATCAACGCATAATGCCCGTTCAGATCACGGTAGCGATAGTTCTTCGCTGAATCGTCAAATGAATAATATCCGAGGGAAGTATTTACCAAATCCACTCCCACGCTATCGGCAAACTCGATTGCCGCCGCCCAATAATCCTGTTCCACCAGATTCTCCGAATATTCGTCCTCACTGCGCAACAACCAATAGGAAGCCTCGGGAGCCGTACCAATCATCACATTCGGCTGATTCATCGCCATGCAGGAGAGAACGGACATGCCATGACTGCTTTCCGCATAGATATCTGCTTCGGGATTTACAAAGTCGCGAACTCCCAGTATATTGATATTCTTCATTGCTTCAATCTTATCCACATTATGAAATCCGGCATCAATAACAGCAATTGTCATCCCTTGTCCCTTAAATCCCGCATTATGGAGAAGATTTGCCCGGCTCATCCTTATTTGTGTAATAGCAGGGCCATAAAGACTATCGGTACGTAACGGATTATTTATCAACGAATCCCTTTGGGTAGATTTTTCCACTTTACCCTTCCAAACCCTTTCGGTAGAAAGTACAAAAGGCAATTTGCCTATTTCATCTATCAGCATACTATCATTACAGGAGACAGTGACAAAGTTATCCCATTTTCCGGTAACAAGCACATGAACGCCTTTCTTCCGTATCGCATCTATGTATTTTCCGCATACCGGCAAGTCGGTGGAATCTATTGCCAATCCCTGTCTTTTTCTCCGTTCAATGGATTTCACGGACAAGTATTTTTCCGGTTTCTGCAGAGAGCATTCCGTAGCTGCCTTATCTTTCAGGCTAATGCGATATTTTAAGGTATCGCCCGGTGTGAATTGAGCAAAAACTCCCAGACATATATTCAAAGCAAAAACCAATAACACAAATTTACTCATAAGTTATCTTTATTTTAATCAATCAAAATCCTTCGTTCTCTAAAATCACTAATCCGATGCCTCGCTGCGAAGCGATAAAAGCCCCTCCCAGCACGCGCTTTCCATCATAGAACACAGCCGATTGTCCTGGAGCAATAGCCGAAGCCGTCTCAAGAAAATGCACCAGCAGACGACCGTCCTCCAGTCGTTTCACCCGGCAAGGCAACGGGCGGCTTCGATAACGAATCCTCACAGCCAGATTCTCACACTGGAACAAATCCTGTTCATCCACCATCTTATCTTGTTCTATCAGCATATAGTCGGTTTGCAACTGCCCGGCATCACCAAGCATCACCGTATTTTTCTGCGGATTGATTTTCAACACATAAGCCGGTTTACCTAAGGCAATCTCCAGTCCTTTCCGCTGACCGATTGTATAATAAGGTGCCCCCTTATGTTGTCCCAGTTTCACACCTTCGGAATTGACAAACCACCCCGGACCTATCTCAGTGTCCAGTTCCGGACATTGCTCACGAAGAAAGTCACGATAATCACCTTTTATAAAGCAGACTTCCATACTTTCTCCCTCTTTCGACTTGGCTTCATAGCCTTTCTCCGCAAGATACTCGCGAACCTTTATTTTCGTATAATCCCCTAAAGGAAAGATACAGCGCCTTAGTATATCCTGTCCCAATCTCCAAAGGAAATAAGACTGGTCTTTCTTATCATCGTCTCCGGCTACTATATAAATATGTCCGTTCCGTTCTTCCAGTCGCGAATAATGTCCGGTAGCTACCCATGCACAATTCAACTTATCCGCCCATTCCGTCAGAACACGAAACTTAAACAAAGGGTTACACATCACACACGGGTTCGGCGTACGCCCCTGCTTATATTCATCTATAAAGTTTCTTACGATAGTCTCTTTAAAAGGGATTCGCTCATCCGCCACATAATGTTCAATCCCCATCCGTGCTGCCAACTCCCTGGCATCCTGCGGTTCATCTCCCCACACACGCATGGTAACCCCTACTATTTCGTATCCTTGTTCCTGCAACATCAGACAAGTGGCAGTACTGTCAATACCACCGCTCATTCCGACTAATACCCTTTTACTTCGTTCTTTCATTCTAATTCTACCATTAATTACAGTCGGACAAATATACGAGATTCTACGGAAAATATAAGAAACTGTTTAAAAATTACACAATAATTTTGTTAAACATGATTTTGCAGAAAGCAAGTTGAACCATAGCCTCTGCAGTATCAGCATGGAACTCGTAGTCTATCGTCAGCCTTCTGAAGTTTTCCAGCCATGCGAATGCTCTTTCAACAATCCATCGTTTCGGAATGACCTTGAACTTTGACGGGCATTCATCAGGTCTGAGAACAACTTCAAGTTCCCATTTAAATTTGTCAAATACCCAATCTGCAAGGCTTCCTCTATAGCCACCATCCGCAAGGATTTTGGCAAGACGAGGAAATTTGTAGGATAGCCTCTCAATGACTTTCGGAGCACCCTTGCTGTCATGAACATTGGCTTCATGCACGGCTACAGACATCAGATAACCTTGGCTGTCAACGATTATATGCTGTTTTCTGCCCTTAATCTTCTTGTTGCCGTCAAGTCCTCGAACAGAATCTACATGATGTGAAGTCTTGACACTTCGTGAGTCTATAATGCCCATGCCGGGGCTTTCGTTGCGACCGGACCGGATGCGTACCATAGAGCGAAGTTTATCAAGGAGCTCCTCAATGATGCCCTCGTTTTTCCACTTGTTGAAATAGTAGTATACGCTCTCCCACGGAGCAAAATTCCCGGGAATCATGCGCCACTGACAGCCTGTTTTGAGAAGATATAGAATCGCATTCATGATGTTTCTGAGAGAATGTTCTCGCTTCCTTTCTTGCGGATTTATAATTTTTTTATTGCTGTCCGGTAAAACTTTGACATGATAGGAAATGGACTATTTTTATCTCATACAGCATGAAACAGACTCGTATAGATGTCTTTTAAGGGCTTTTTGATGCTTAATGCTACCAATTTCACATCGCCTCAAATGACAAGCCCTTTTTCGTAAAACAGGTGTAACTTATTATATTTGTAGAGAATATATGATTTTGTCGTTTTTTACCGGACAGCAATATAATTTTTTCTATAACTTGCCACTGTTTATCAGTAAGGTTAGTTGAGTATTGTTCCATAACTCTAATTAACTGACACTCATAAAGCCACAAACAAATTTCCAATTAGCATACTGATTTACAATATATTATTTATTACAATAGCGTCTATCTTCAATAAATTTTAAACAGCTTCTAAATAATCAGTTTATACTTTCACTTTAATAAGCTCCGGTCGCACTATATCCAGTAGTCAGATTTGAGTCATACAACACATCACCCGACATGGCAGAACGGATGACAACACGAGGAACTTCTCTACCATACATACCTACTGTCGAATTACTATCAAACAAGACATAAATAGGACCATTATAATTTTTATATTGCTGTCCGATAAAACTCAAATAGCGCAATAAAGTATGGCTCGAACGCT
>ERZ777306.1259-NODE-1259-length-41917-cov-15.664135_pt1 | contig 41917 bp, 60 predicted proteins | sample MGYA00374966_ERZ777306 | MGnify/ENA primary metagenome ERZ777306 (study PRJEB29329, sample SAMN06343882) | mouse gut metagenome | isolation source: Mouse cecum | place: Austria: Vienna | collected 2014-11-15 ... | reverse complement strand
GATTGTAAGATTTACAACCGTCACACTCTTTACGTTTCCAGCTCTTCTTACTCAATATCTACCACTCTCCTTTAATATTTACTTCTCTAAACTACACTGGTTTTGTCTTTCAATAATAAATACACTTTTTAAAAGTGCTTTTCCCCACTTTGAGAAAAATTTTTTCAATATCTTTCCTCTCGTCATTTGATGTTAAAAAATTTGTTGCTCATAATTATCTTCTACTTTTCCCATTAGATTTTCTCTGTACAACTTATAAATAATAAAGTTGGTATCTATATTTTCTATGTTTGAATAGAAAAATTTTTGAAATCTTTTTGTTATAAATTTAAAAAACACTATATATAGACTTTTCAATCTACATATAGTGTTTCGCTCATCCACTATGTAATACCTATTTTCATTTTTGCTACACTTGACAAATCTATTAAATTATGGTACGAAAATTAAACATAACATGCTATATATCCTATACTTCCTGACATACTATGACAAATTATCTTCCTAAATTCATCATCAGATACATTTATATCAATATCTCTACATTCAACATCTAATAGGAATTGCTCTATCCATTCGTCAAAGCACTCCCCTTTCCCTATAAAAGCATTATATATTTCTGATTCCATCTCGCTTTTATAATAATTCATAATAATATCAAACCTTTCATTTCCCACCATAGTTTTTAATTTTTCCAACAGTTCAATATCTACATTATAATCCTTATAATAATCTGCTATTCTTTCCTCATTTATTTCATATTTTTTATGTTCAAAAAAATCATTTATCAGATCTTTAATAAAACTATTTGCTGTTTGACCAGTTCTGTCAAGATATTCCTTCAATCTAATGTAATCTTGCATATCAGATAATACATATTTTACAGAAACCATCTTCGTTTTCTTATCGTATTTTTTCTGATAATCCTTTTGCGTTAATGTTGTTTGCTTTTTATTTTCTTCCATCTGAATTTCCTCCAATCACAATATATGTAATACCTATGTATTAATTTAATTTCATCAAATCTATGTAATACATAGTATACTATCTTGTCAGATATTTCAATATCATTTGTCTATATATTGTGTGTATCTCATATGGAATTTATTTGTAACCGAAAAACATTAACTAATACCACATGTACAGCTTAAATATGGCAATGAAATCATGTTTTCAAGTAGTATGGATTTACAAGAAATTTTATTGAAGGAGGTGAACTATTAATGGGAAAGTATCTGGAAACACACATACACAGCAACAGCTTAATAATTACGCCAATCAGCGTAATTCCAATAATTCCGCTAACAACAATCATGCTAACCAGTTAAATCCAAATAACCAGGCAAGCAAAAGCGGTCAATCCAGTAAATAACAATTTGATTTACTACAACTAAAGCCAGTCCGTTAATTCAGGCTAACTTAAACATTTATTAAGTTTTTAACTACATTTTTATTATTCAGATGAATCATATTTCATTTTTTTGACAGCATTTAATAACTCTTCATATCCCGTTTCTCTTGATAAATCCACACAATAACGAGACTTTAGAAAAATAGGAAGCGGAAGTTCTCCATTTTCATCATATTCAATCACAACTGGTATATATTTTCTCTGCATAGGCTTATTCTTAATTTCTGACAAAATCAATTCAGATTCGTAACCTACTCCCCCACTACGATTATTTGCCTTATCAGCATAATCTCTATTACAAACAATTATTACCGCATCTATTCCATCCGATGCAAGTTTACTTTCCATAAAGTGATTCATATCCTGTCCAGGATATAAATCTTTTTTATCATATATAACATTTACTCCGTCTAACTCTAATTTTCTAATTAGCTCAAAAACATTTTTTTGATTAGAAGGAGGATTCCAACTATAAGAAACAAAGACTTTGGGTTTATTTATACAGTTTCTTTTAAAATATGGTTCCAAATCTTCTAAATTAGCCTTTTTAAGTGTCCAATGAGTTCTGTTCCATTCCCACGCTCCCATATCAAGCATATTAGATAATTGAATAAAATCTGAAAAAGCAATACTCTCTCCATTTAACTCATAATCAATACGAATGTTAGTCTGTTGTACCTCAATATTTTTAATCTGCCCTATCGCTGCATCCTTTTTCAATGACTTTTCATATGCAAATATACAAGGTATTTGTTTTAATTTCTCTATAGATTCCTCAGAAAAATCAGCATATTGCTCCTTATATTCTACAAGAATATATTCTGTAAGACACCGATCTTTTTCAATAAATGCAGGTGACTTTTCCCATGTATTATCTGCATATACCATTATTAAATTAACCACTATACCTTATCTCCTTTGTATTGACCAAAATTCCAAATTATATATATATTCTGAAAATTTATTTTTCTTTATCACTCTTTTATATGTCCCCATCAAGAAATGTCTATTTTTCAATATTTTACGCACATCAGTAACACTATATAATTACATATTAATCTGACATTCTGTATATTATTTTATGCTCATAGAGCGCATTTACTAACTCAAGAATCTGCCCCGAGACATCTTTTCTTGGAAAAATTATTCGTAAATATACATCTTTCTCAATCTTAGATTTCTTTTCGTTAATAAAAAATTCTAAATCCTTAAACTTATATATAGGATAGGATATGTCTCTTTTACGCACAAATTCAAATCTTTTATCATTACCAATAATAGCCGAAATTTTTATATGATTGTTACTTAACATATATCCACTTTCCAACTTTACTTCTAAATAATGCTTATTTTTATCTTCTTCATAAGCACTATTCAATGCTTCTACTATTTTAAAAAAATGTAAGCATAATGAATTTGGATCAACTTCCAGTTCTAATTTATCTTCTTTTTTATAAATATAAAAGCCACTTGTCAAAATACTAAATTTATTTTCAGAATATCCATCTTCATTCTCTATCATTGATCTCATTTTATCATATGCTTGTGTTATATTTGGTACAATAGTTGTTTCCTGTTTATCTGCATTTACCATAGAATAACGATATATACTTGTAGTAAAGCAATTAACAAATTTCCATGATTGTCTACTATTTATAAAATTTGAATAATTATTTAACTTTATATAATCACTTTCTTGAAAATTCTCTGGAAATTTAGTTTGACATTCATCATTTATAATTTTAATAATATTATTTAATCCTTCATATGATGTAAGATTAAATCCCTGCAACAAATTTAATGGCGGCTTTAATTCAGAAATATCAACTCCAAATCCTACTGGGATAACCCTAACCGTTTTTGAATACGCAAATCCTGATTCGAAATAAATCCAGTTTGATTTAATAGAATTAGGCGTTATAAAAACATACATTATTATGGCTTCATTTAAACCCTGCTCAATACTATGTATCCAATTAGTTCCAAAAGGAATACTTTCACCATCACTGGACAAAAAAATATTTAGTATTCCACTTGTCTTTTCATCAATAATTGTTTTCAAATATTTTATAGCCTCTTTATCTCTTGACGAATGGCTAAAAAATATAGTTTCTTTTTTCATATATAAATTCCTTTCATTCCATTTTTAGCAAAGTAATTATATGGTATCTATTTTAATCTATCAGATACATTTTTTCAATATAATGGAAATATTATTGAATTATTTTTATCTAATTATTTCAAATCATTTCCGAACTCAACCAGAATAATTAATTTTCCATAATAACATTACCTCAAAACCCTTGAAAATCCTATCTTTTCAGCACTTTTCATCATTCCAGCCAAAGAATATATATTTTTTCTTCATATATTTCTATATATAGTTATAACTAACTATAATTTCATGCTATAAACCAGTGCAAACACGAACCTAATACCGATACCCCAATTTTAGGGTATTTTGCTGTATCTTAGGTTTCCATTATCAGCAGTCACAAAACGAGAAAATCATTGAAAATACAGTATTTTTAACACATTCTTGCTTATCAGAGCACAATATTTGTACCACTCCACCGAACAATCCACAAAATCACACATTTTTCTCTATTCTGCCAGCATTCAATTTAAACCAACCGCACAAAAATCCTTAATTTTCCTATGTTTCAAGCATTTACAATCAAATTTCCCGAACACTACCGAACCATGCAAAGTTTATACAAATACTTTTACATATCAATTCCAATATACCATATAAACGCAAAAAATAGGAGAAGCCATAACCGAAGCTATGACCTCTCCACAAAAATTTATTAAAATAAGTTAGCAAAGCAAAAACCATATTATTTAATGTGCTGCTCCACTGACATTACAAAAAGGATATCTCATACTATTTATCCTTCCGTCATTGCAATCCCATCTAAAAAGTTTTCCGTTTCATACAAAAACGCATAATCCAGTTTTCCTATATTGACAATTACACCAGTTCCACAAGGCTTTGCAATCCGGGCTTCACTATCCTGTAATATCATTCTCCACTCATTTTGCCATCTATACTTTATATCCTTTATAAAAAAAGGATCATAACAATTCTTATATGGGAAGTATATTTGATGAAAATCTTTTTCTTTTGAAAAGTCCTTTAAATCCCTATATTCAACACTGTCTCTTAAAAACCCAGTGCATTTATAATCTACTTGTTTTTGCATCCTATATATCAGTTCATTAGCAGTAATAAGCAACACATAGTCGCCAAATTTGCGAACCTCACCCTTAAATTCATCACATAGGCTTTTTCTATTTGTATCATTCATCTTGTGAAATACTTTACCGTCTAATTTTGACGCACAAAACAGTAACGTTTTTTCATCCCCAACAGTAGAATGCATAACTGTATCCGGCCTTGGTACAATATCAAATAAGTTTTCCCCATTTTTCATAATCAATTCTATCTTTTGCGGATTAATAGGAATCTTTCCTTCATTTGAATCTCCCCTATAGTCACTCTTATCTTCCCTATAATTTTGGGCAATATTAAAAAACATGTATCCATCAGATAATTGCTGCAAGTGTTCTTTTACTCCAAATTTGACTAAATACAAGTAATCATTCTTCATTTCCAACCACCTTAAAATGCTATATAAGTATTTGCAATTATACTCTACTTAGATGAAAAAAGCCATACCCATTTTCGGATACAGCTTCCCCCGCTTTTTTATTTTTATCAATACATTCTAAACAAGTCCACTATAGCGGTATCAACCGCTGTCCTTCCTCTTCAACACCACCCCCTTAAGCGCCTTCCCCATAATATCATCAAAGGCCTTATCAAACTTCCCTTTCTGTCCATCTGGCAATATATCCCTTATTGCCGCCTTTGCTTCGCTGCACTTTTCTTTTTTCAGCCTATCACTTGCACGGATTTCTTCTATATTAATTATATTCATACTCTAATACCTCTCTTCCTTCCGTATTTTCTCTAATTTTTCCTTCTTCTGATTTTTATATCTTACCTTTACTTATTGCAATACTGGCAGTAATGGGCATGATCCGATTTCCTGCCCTTCTTACATAGTCCAGCGCATATGTAATATAAGCATACCATCTGTCTATCTGTTGTCATTAGCTGAATCCTCTTCTATTTTTGCTTTTAAAATAGCTAATGGATAATTTTCTATCATACTCAAAAACTGTTCTATTTTATAATCGCTTGGCACATGTCCAACACGAAATGCAAAAACTCCTAAATCATTCCATAACCAACAAATGCACCCGCCATGCGAAAAATAAGTAACTTCAAAAAACAGATTAGAATATTGGCTATCTTGTAAAATATCTCCAATTGAATACAAGTTTTTATAGCGGCATATAGCTTCCTTATCTTTATTCATCCAAAGACATTTCTTTTTTACCACTTCTAAATCTTTAAAGTTTATATCTCTAATTCTTATTGATTTTTCCATTACGCCTGTTCCTCCATCTTTCCATCCTTAATCATCCCTATTTCCAGCAGCAGTGCGGCACAATCCCTGAACCCTTGCTGGTATGTCATTTTCCCATATAGTGCACCGCTTTCATTGCAGGATGATATGATCCTGTCTACTGTCAAATGTTGTTCCTCTGTCAAATCAAAACTGTCAATCTCTTCCGCCAGCCGCTCTTCCTTTTCCCTTATCCTTCCATATTCCTCATTCTCCATCAGCACATCATTTACCCCTTCGTCCATCCCATATTCCGTGATGACTTCAAAAATGCTTTTCCTCATATTATGTTACCTCCGTTTTCTTTTGGTTTTATGAATAAATAGTTTCTTAGTTCTTTTGGATTAAATGCATACCGTAATGATGCTACAATAAATACACTTAACGCCTATTCTTCATCCCATGCGGACTCGATATCATCCATAATATCCATTAGATTCTGCTTTGCATCCTTTAACCAATATAATTCCCCATTAATTTCTACCGGCTTGCCAATCTCGAATTGATGCTGAATGTGATCCGCTAACTGTTTCCGTCCTACTTCCATACCCAAGTGAAAAAGCTCGTTATTTGTCATATCCATGTTGTTATTACTCATGCTGTTTATCCTCCATCCGTTTATGTGTAAATAATCAATACTGCTGCTATAATGCTACCTACAACAATTTGCAACACAGTCCATATTGTTATAGGCTTTTGTTCTTTTTCCATTTGAAAATCTTTCCTCCTGCTCCAATCCTACGGTCTTATTCCACACTTCCTGTAAAGTCGGTTTATGCCGCAACTCTCCAAAATGTGTGATTGTCTTTCCGTCTGATACTTCATAGAACTTGTTATTGATTACAATTTTATATCCTTGCCGATAGTGTGTTACTCTTCTCATTGATTCACTTCCTTTTCATGTGCTTCTATATACTAAATACCCTTTTTAGAAATGATTTTCCCCCACTTATGATAAAAATTTTACAATAATTCCGCTTTTTCTTTTATCTTTTCCAAGTTTGGATGCACATACTTCATAGTGGTATTCAAAGAAGAGTGTCCAGCTTGTGCCGCTATCTCTTGTATCGTAAATAATCCGCTTTCCATAGCATTACTACAATAAAAATGTCTTAATGTATGTGGTGTAATCCTGTCACTAACCGAAGCAAAAGCAATATTGATAGTTGACCTGTTCAATTTCTTTCCTTGCTTATTGCAAAAGAGATATTCACTTTCAATCTCAGGCTTTCTGATTTTCACATATTCCCTTATGGCATTGATGACCTTGCTATTTACAATAACGCTTCTCTGTTTTCCACCTTTGCCATTCCTAACTAAGATCACATATGTTTGATAGGAAATGTCTTGTAACTTTAAATCCAACACCTCCGATATTCTAAGTCCTGAATATGCTATCAGCGTTGCGATAGTGTAATTGCGTACATTGGAGCAACCTTCAGATTGTAGTAGTTTCTGCCGGAATGTATTTACTTCTTCCTTCGTTATATCCGTAGGATTGACTAAATTTTCATGTATTTTTATATAGTCCTTCTTCTTAATAACAATTTCGTCCGGCTGCATAATTCGATTGTACTTTGCAATAGATACTAATTTCAGATTGATTGTCTTTCCACTCAACGGATGATTTTCACCTGTTTTATAATCTGTCTTCTTTATATTTTTCAAATATGAAATATATTCAAGAATGTTCTGTCTATACAAACGCTTAAATTCCACCTCACCACTTCCTAACAGCCAATCAAAATACTCCTTTATATGGCAGATGTAAGTGTGAATTGTTCCATCGGCAATCCCTTCTTCTATCATGGACTTCTCAAATTTTTCCAAATCGTACATATTAACAACCTCCGTTTCAACTTTGTCGAATTTTTATTTTTAGGTTTCTTTTCAACTTTGTTGAATTTTAATATTTCCACCTACTAATAAATACCCTTTTTTTCAACAAAATTGACCCTTTATTTAAAAAATAATTTGCTAAATTTTCAGAGTTAATATTGTATATTTTCTGTTTGGAAGGTATCATATAAATGTACATAGATAAAGAATGGAGTGATTATCATAGATATAGAAATTAAAGACCGTAACCATATTCAAGAAATTTTCCATAAACTACATAGCAGACTTGAAAACATAGCATTTTCCATCGTTCAGCGGATACCAGAAAAATTTATCCCTCAATGGCTCATGAATAGGCTTGAAAAGTATTTAGATAAGCGGATCAGCGAACTAAAACAAGAATCCATCAAAATGTTATGGAGAAATATGTATTTACAATCTGCCACTCATGAAATTCATAATAGGCAGCAGAACGCAAAAGAAGCACCTTCAGATAATTAAATCCGTTGGTGCTTCCATCATATTTAACATTTTGATTTTCCGACTAAACAAGTTTGACTGATTTCAAAATGTTAAGTTTTTTACATACTTGCTACAGCTTTTCGCTTTAATGCTCTTCTCCGTTCAATCTCTCTTTCCGCTTCCTTGCCAGAATTATTGTAATATGCAACTTTTTCCGCTACTGTCATACCTTTTGTCCGTTCATAGTTCTGTTCCCTGATCTTGTGAATATCCTCAATAGTAAAATCAGGACTAATAACCAATGCTTCCATAATCATCCCTCGCTTTCCAATAATACAGATGGATTGATAATATCTATTCCCTTGTAACCTTCCAGATTAGTAATCGCCCTCACGCCCCTAATCGTCTTGATATTTACAATATGCTTAAAATTCCATGATATAATGCAGTCACAAGCATTGACAACAGCAGCGGCAATATGCTGACAATCATCAAAGCTCTTCGGTCTTAATATCCCCATATCAATGATCTTCTGTGCAAGTTCCACGATTTCCTCATTAATTTCCAATTTAGTGTACTCAATATCACTCAAATAGTCATACAGTTTATTCCTTTTGCTTTCGGAACACTTCTCTATTTCATCCAATGTTACCTGAGAAAGATATACGTCATATTTTCCATTGACAAAATATTTCCATAGTTCCAATGTGTCCTTCATGCGCTCCGGCGCATCTTCCTGTGAAAGATAACTGATAACCGATGTATCTAAGTATACCTTTAGTTTCCGCATAGAGCATCACTCCTATTCTGGTGAATCCTTTACAAGTTTGTTTTTTTCCCTTATTGATAATATCTTTTCGCCTATTTCATTTTCCAAAAGTGAAATTACCAGTTTATTTATACTCAATCCTTTAGATTCTGCACAAGATTTAATCTTATCATAATATTCTTTAGGTACTCTGACCTTTATATCCTGCAATTTTTCCATATAAGCATCCTGACTATCCTTTTGCTTATCTGTCCTCGGTGCCACCATATGTTCCTCCAATCTCTATATTATGTTCTAAATATAGTATACTCTTTTTACGTTAAATTTTCAATCATTTTCTATGGGTACATACTTTATTGTTTTGATGCTGACAGAAAATTTCCATCTATAACGGCTTATTTATTATAACGCTTCCATCAATTTATGTATGATTTTTAGTTTCATATCCTTACTACACTTCTTTTCCGTTTGATATAGGAATATCTTAATAATCCTATCCATAAAATCATCAGGGAGAATGTTACTCTTGAATTGATTACAAGCATAACAAGCCGTTTGCAGATTTTCCATAGAATCCTCACCGCCCATTGATAAAGGCACAATATGATCTAAAGTCATTCCCACAAACAATAACCGCTGACCGCATAACTCGCACCGTCCACCAGATTTATTGTATATGATTTTCCGTTCTTCATTAGAATAATTTTTCCGCTTAATTTTTGCTTTATACTTTTCTGTATCTATATAATAATATCCGGCGCATTTCCCAGGAGTTCTGTTTCTTTGGTTAATTGCCCTCTCTACTGAATAAAAATCTTGCGCTTGCTCTATATCTGCCACTTTAATTACCGCACCAGTCCTATTGTGTGCTATGTAGTATTTTCCGTTTGTTAATAAAATTGCCATAATATCCACCTTCTTTTCTTAATGAAAGAAATATCCGCTTACAAACTTTTTAACCAATGCCTGATTGTAGACATTCTTTCCCTTCCATTTCTTGCTAAAATCACTTTCATACAAGCGATTATCATTTTCATCATATCCCCTTATACTAAGCGTAAATTTGCTATCCTTATCGCTTGAATGTCTGTCTATTTGTACCCAACAACCATCAATAGCATATTTCAGAACATAAGCATCTAAGCAGGAAATACATTGAATATCTTCCGTATCATCAAAGAATTTATCCCATGCTGATTTTTCTTTCATATTATCCACCTTCCTAATAATGTAGACTGCCTATATTTCAGACAGTCCACAAAATCCGCTATTATCTTTCACTTGGAAAACATACCGTTGTAGCATTGTCTCCGGCATTTTCTGATATGCGGTTAGTAATGATCCAGATTTCCCCCTTGCAAGTCTCATATGCTGCCAATAAGTACAGATCATCAGGATATTTTAACGCTTCCTCATTCACCTGTTTGTCTTCATCGTCCAGATTTCCCCAATCTTTGACCGCATACCGCTGTAAGGATAAATTGACTTCTGCCGCAAATCGGCTGTTTTCCTTCATAGTTTCATTAATTCCATGTGTAACAACTACTTTTCCCATATTGAAAAATTTTGATGTAAGCATATTTATTACCACCTTTCCGATTAAACCAATCCACAAAGACAAGCCATTTTATATATAGGATTCCTTGCTATTTTCCGTCTACGCTCTGCCTCTGCTCTTGCTTTCCGTTCCACCCTGTCCATATAAGCAAGCCTGTTATCCATTTCCAGATATTCCACCATCTGAAGCGTAGTAAGTGCTTTATATGGCGTTTTAAGGTTCCGATCTATGATCTGGTTTCCATCTGGTGTATCTATAATTCTGAAATTAAACATAATATTTTCCGTCCTTTCTGTTATCCATATAACCGCTGACTCTCCATCACATCAGCTACAACATTTTTGATTCTTCCAAACTGTTTATATACCCTTTTGGGCTTTATTCCACTATTTTCCGCTATTTCTTTGAGTGTATAGCCTTGTAGCTTATCAAAGAAAATCCGCTGTTGCTCTGCTGTCAAAATGCTTTCTATCTGTTTAATGGTTTCGTCATATTCCAATGATGAAAGATTTTCCATTCCGCTGATTGATTGCCCTATATAAGCATCTATCTCATTAAAGCTAATATCTGCACCACATTCAGAACTTCTTTTTTGTGCTTTCTGTTCCCTAAAATGCCTATATACCGCACGTTTCATATACATATAGGAAACGGCTTCAAAGTTGCATTTTTCCCGCAACGCTTCATTATTCAAGTAAATTTCCACACTCAATAGAAAATCAAAAACTACAATATCAAAAAATTCTTCCGCATCCAGTTTTGACAGTATCAAAAACTTACTGATTAGATGATAATTTTCCGTTGCATATTGCCTTTCCGTTGGTGTAAGCGGTCTAATTTGTTTATTTTCCATTGTGACTACCTCCCTACTCTGAGAGGTAGTCAATTACTACATGCTTAATTTCCCTCATTCGATTACAAAATGTACCCTTTTTTATTCCAAGATACCTTTTAATTTCTTCACGATTGTATTCTTCCATTGTCATTTTGAAAATTTCAGCTTGAACATCATTCAAGTTTGAAAGTATTTCCGATATCATTTCATGGTACATAACAGTTTTTTCTACAGACTGTTTTAAATCAATCCATGTCATAGGTGCAGTGCGTTTTTCATTCAGAGAATCTTCTTCCCAATCAAGGGATACTATACCGCCCGATGGCATTCTTTTTTCTCTGTTCATATCTCTAAAGTAGTTTATCCTCGCATTATCCAGCGTTCTAAAAAGGATTGTTGAAAATTCATATTGCTGTAAATGTGGGATATTAAGATATTTCTTAACTGCCCTTAAATAATGCAGAATCAAAATATCATACCATTCTTCCTGGTCTAACTTGTTTATCTTCATGTACTTAAAAAACTGATTATAGTTTCCCATATCGGCGCTGAATGCCTTTTCTTCTGCTGTCAACGGCTTCATATTTTTAAGATCGATACCTTTCATAGTGTTTTACCTCCAAATTTTTGTTTGTTTTGGATTGTGCACTTATCCCGACTACCCTTGTCTGGGTAGTTTCGTCTTAATTTTCAAAGACTCTTCAGGGGATTTATTTATTTAATTTGTCTATATGTTCTTCTAATAATGCCCTTATTAATTCAACTTCACCTTTACCCCAACCACATTTTTGTAAATCAGAAACTAATTTATCAGAGGATTCATTGGTAAAATAATCTTTTGTTACATCGGTAATTTTTTCAAAAGAACCATTACCGCCATAAACTGAAAGAAGTTCTTTTTTACTTTTAGAAGCTGTCAAGGTCTTGAATACGTTTTGCCCATCATCTACTATGCATTCATATAATTTCATGTTGTGTACCTGCCTTTCGTTAATATATTGATTGATTTATATGGCTTTTATTTAGCCGATAGGGTATGCAGGGAATCGAACCCCACAAAAACCATTTACCCTTTACTGCTGGACTATTTCACCCTTAATACGTTGTAAGAAGTTGTTTTCTCAAACGGTTTCAAGCCCTCGCCTAAAATCTCTGTCAACTTCTCTTTATCTAATGTTGTCCGATTCTGTGGCTTGTAGGTGATTTTTGCCGTGTCGGTGATTTCCGTATCCAGTTCATTTTCTGTCATGTATTCAATGATGGAAAACTCAACCGCTTTCAGTTCGTTTTCAAGTTCTTCTTTCATTGCTTTCAGGCTTCTAAACTCCTGTACCTTTGCTTCTAATTCTTTTTTGGTCATACACATAATGGCTACCTCCTGATTTGATTTTGTTTGTTGTTTGTTTCTGTACCCATATCATATCAAAAATATGGGTACATATCAATATGCAAAATATACAAATATGGGTACATAATTTTGTGTATTTTTATGGGTACATATTTATTGACAATTTATATGTACCCATACTATAATTAACTTAACAACAAAACAATCAATCATATATTTTTAAGGAGGCAATCACTTATGAGTATATACTTTAAAGATGTAAATACATTAGAAGAGTTAAGAAGACAGTACAGGGATTTATTAAAGAAGTATCACCCCGACAATGCAAACGGAAGCACACAAGCAACACAAGAAATCAATGCAGAATATGACAAACTATTCAAAGTATTAAAGAATAGACACGAAAGCAAATCAGCAGACAACAAAGAGAGCAACACAAAGACAGACTTTAATAATATGAAATATGACTTTTCAGAGGATGCAAAGTTAAGGGAAATGTTAAATAAGATCATTCACTTTGACGGAATCACAATAGAAATTATTGGAAATTGGATATGGTGCTTTGACAGTTTCGGTTATAGAAAAGAATTAAAAGAACTTGGTTTCAAATATGCACACAATAAAAAAGCATGGTACTTTCACACTGAAGCATTCAGGAAAAGAAGTCATAAGAAGTTAAGCATGGAAGACATACGGAACTACTACGGTAGTACAGAGGTAGAGACAGACGGAACAAAGAGACTGAAACAAGCATTTGCATAAGCGCAATTACAAGTAAAAAATAAGGGTGTAACCAATGGAAACGGCTACACCCTGACAATAAAAAATATATGAAAAGGAAGGTATAAGGATATGACAATTAATGAAGCGTATGATTGGATATGGGAAAACACAAACCTAATGCAAGATACATTGATGCTTGACTTTCAGTGTCTGGATTATTGTGTAAAGCATGGGATTTTAAAGAAAATTGATAAGGAACACTTTGAATCAACATGGACAGATTAGGAAAGAAGGGATAAGGACATGATGACGAAAGAACAATTTGAAAAAATCATAATAAATCGTATGGTATATTGATTATTCATTTTTATTATAAAGGCTATGCGCTTCAATGCTCATAGTCTTTTTGTGTGCAGTTTATTTGCTTATAATTGTATGGTTATCATGCGATTTTAGGCTTATTTTCGGCTTGAAATGGCTTCGTTGATACCATTTTAGGGTAACGCCTGAAAAGTGGCTAGAATCGGCTTGTAGCGTGGTTATCTTGGGTGATTTATTGCTTGTTTGCTGTCTGTATGATGGTATAGGGGGAGTGGTGGGTGTAAGGGTGTACCCAGGTGGGTTTACATTATTTTTTCGAGACTTTAACGTGGGAAAGCGCCTATCTATTGCATTTCGACACCAACTTAAATTTTCAACCCCGAACCGAACTGCCCACTAAAAATCGCCTTTATTCTTATTATAATAAGGTATATCACATCACAGTGTGATATACTTGAAGAAAAAATGGCAAAGTATATCACACTACAGTGTGCAGAATCAGCCGTCTTTTTATAAATAAGAGACTGTAATAATAAATAAAGACTACTATCATAATGAATTATTCGCATACACTCATAATTCATTACTCTCTTAAAAACTTTTTGATTGTTGATGGTTATGATATCTTTAAACGTACCCATAGAGGGGGAATATGTTTCAATCAAAAAATAGAATCCCATATATAAGATATACCCCTATATAAATACGCCCTATAACATTGCTTATCATCTAATGTACACGTTAGAATTTCAAACGCAACGCCATTACTCTACCAACTTATCACTTGTAGCTGTTCTGTCTGAAATTTTAAGATAAACCATTGATTTTGGGGCAAGAACAGGTGGTTATATAAACTAATTGTATATAGAGTATGTTCCAATGCAAAAATTTTATGCCCTCAGCCATAAAGTCATGTTCTCTTTTATAACTTTGGCTAAAATTGTCATTCTATAAAAAATGTAAAAATCACATTTCTTCAATAATTACAGATGTACCATTAGCAACAACACCTATCATATTATTGCTAAACATTATGTAATCAAAATCTACCCCTATGATTGCATTACCCCCTACCAATACTGATTTCTCAATCAAACGTTCTTTGGCAGCATCTTTGGCCTTTTCCAATTTATCTGAAAAATAATTTGCTTCTGTTCCAAAAAAATCAGAAAAAGACGAGGAAAGCTCCGACAAAAAACCTGTACCTAATACAACTTGTCCACTAATTATTCCTTTATAATCTACGATCCTATACTTTTCAAAATTATAGCTTGTAGTAAGCATATGTGATTTTATTTTATATTTAATACTTTCCTGCTCTGAAACTCGTTCTTTATATTCCCTGATTTTCCATAGTTCCTCATTGAAATTCGCATTATTCACTTTATATTTCTCACGTGCAATATCTATCATTTTACTTAATTCGTATTTATCAATTGCTTTTACTTCGTCATCACTAAACAATACATCTGTGCTACTACTGCAATAGTCACACTCTACTCCTTGAACGTCTGATTCAAAATAATGTCCACATGATTTACAGCACAATATCATAAATTACCTCCAAAACAACTTTCATCTTAATTATACACGTGAATATCAAAAAATATTGAAAAACGTATTGTATATGAGGGAGTATGTTTAAATCTCCCATATACCCCCATATAGAACTCTCAATCTTACCCAACCTTTTCACCGCATCCCAATAACTGCAAGAAAACATACAGATTTTGGGATAGATAGCATCCTAATAAATGTAAGAAATCATACAATAAATGGGATTATATTACTACACAAATTCTTCTTACCAAACAGATTCTTTCCTACATCATTCATGCTTACTGGCTACATCATACATTATACTAAATATCACTCCTGCAATCAATGATTTTCAGTGTTTATCTAATTTTGATAAATCGGTTAAAAAATGGCTATATCAGATAAAGTAGTGTTATCCAATATAGCCATATCTCTATGTGGTTGGAGTATGTTTCCATCAGAAAATTCTAAGTACCTACTATATAATGGTATATCAATGAAAAATATCAGGTCACAGAATATTTATCTAAAGGTTATCATACTCTTCTTTGTCGATTTTTATTAAATTTATTTTATGTCCAATAATATTTTCTCCCTCAAATTTATAATATTTTCCACTATAACAAGGCAAAAGTCCATTAAATCTCATAGTATCTAATTTTACTATTATAATCCCTCTACTGGGTGTAGTGTCCTGAACTGCACGATATGCAAGTAAAAATTGGTCTAACACAATAAAACCTGAACATTTCCAATTTGAATATTTACTTTTTTCTGGAATATATCTTGTAAAATCACCAGATAAAATATTACCATTTTTTTCTATAAGTTGGAATTTATCTCTCTTTATTATGACATTTGGATCTTCTCTTGAAAAAATTTCATCTCTATAATATCCAGTAAACTGTGAAAATCCATTTTTCACAATTTCGTATATATGTCCAACTAAAAATGTTATAGCACTTCCAATTAAAGTTGTTATAATCGCAAGCAAAACAGAATTATCAATAAATAATATAATAAATACGAGTCCAATGAGTATTCCAATCAAACAAATAACACAAATAGACAATTCTCTTTTTTTCATTATTATTCCCCTTATTAATCTGTCAAAGTAATGTTTTATCTTCAATATATAAATGTTTTATACTGTTAAGTTCAATATATATTTATTTTTATAATACCATACGCATAATTCAATTTCCATATTCAGTAATAAAAAACGCAAAAAAATAAGGCATACCAGATAAATTTATCTTATCCGATATGCCTTGTAATAAAATCCTACTCTACTGCCCATCAACTGAAATACGTCTTACTTCGTTCCCTCTTTACCGCATCAATCCCCTTATCAAGTAATCTTCTGTTTCGATCCATGTAAGCATCCCATGATTTACTATCTTCTTCATTTTTCTCTGCATTCCTGATTCCTCTGTTTATGACAGCAGTCATCTCTTTTGTCCTGTATGCGTCTTCTGACTTTCTTTTCACACTCTCATCATGGATATTCTGTAAGGTCTGATTATGTTTCTCTTTCTGCTGATTTTCTCTTGCCATTGCTTTTTCAATATAAGAATTAAGAAGGTTATTACTATGTTGCACTCTTTCCCTCTCGGCTTCATCCCGTTTATCCATTTCAATCCTGTTTGCCCTTAACCTGTCACGTTCCTTGCGGTCACGCTCTGCGCATACTGATTTGATCATGTTTAATGTAGATTCTGTTGTATTTGTCTTATTCATTGAAAAATATCCTCCACCCTTAATAATTCAACATTCTTTTTTCAAGTTCCATATCCATTTCAAGTTGTACTCTTTTTTCATTGATCTCACGCAACTGCTGATTATTATGATTGATATGCGCTATTGTTTCCTCCGTATCTAAACGGTGAAACTTCTCCGCATATTCATCCTCAATCAGTTTGGTTTTAATTCTTCTTTCAAAATCTGTCATAGTTAAAAAATCCTCCTGTAATTTATTTTTCTATATATGGTTTTACTTCATAATGCATAAGAGCATCAAAAACTCTTTGCGGAATATAATTTTTATACTTTACAGCCATTACCGTAATATCTGCCTTTTTGATGATCCTATATTCCTCAAATGCTTCTTCTGGTGTATTCCATTCTTCAAGTTTAGCTGGTTCATCATGACCAAATGGCGTGATTTCCCCATAGTACATATGAGTATCTGGATTGTATCGTACCCCAAGAGGCAAATCGGCAGCATTCGTATACTCAGGATTATCATGTTTCTTGCAGTTTGTTAGCATTGCATTTATTGTTACTGGAACAATACAGCAATTATCAGGGGAATATTCTTTGCTCCCATTGCCAAATAAATCTTTATCCACCACCATTATTTCATCTTTTACTGGATAATAATTTTCTAAATACCAGTCAATAAACAATTCTGGATTTTCAATCCATTCTTTACATATGGTTGCCCCATCGTAACAATCATGGTAATTGGTATACTTATCTCTCTTATAACATCTATTGTATATGCCCTGATAAACCGCATACGCTTTACTTCTGGCTTTGTTTGGGTATTCATAATATTTTTGTTTTATCTCAATATCATCAATGTCCTTTCTGCCATATATTAAATCATCATAATCTTTGTTTGATACATAGACCAGATTCTTATAATAAAAATTGTTTTTATCGCCATCAATAAACCAGATTTTTGTGTAATTATTAGGATTTTTCAGAAATATTTTACCCATTAAATTCTTTGTATAATGATCTTCCATATTTGCGCTACCATCAATATCAAAGAAATTCATCGTATAATGATTTGCTACACTATGCACATGATATTTGAACGGATTCCGCAGATTATTTACCACCCTTCCATAGTTAGAAATCCAGTAATTATATGTACCTTCAATCTGCACAAATGTTTCAAATACATTAATCAGTTTCACATTGATGGGATTGTCATTTTCTTCTATATCTTCGGCAAACTGAACATTATTATTTTCATCAAGTACTTTCATTTTTGTAGGCATTTTAGGCTTCAACTGCCTGTTTTTTTCACACCGCTTGCATATCTGGCTATAAATCTTTGTTTTGTTCTTATTGATAGAAGACACCTCAAAATGGCACAAAGGCAGTATCTTTCCACACTCACTGCAATATCTGTATTTTGATGTATCTAATCCTGTTAAATCTTTTCTGTTCATTATTACTATAAAAATTCCTTTCGATATGTCTTTAGATAGCCAACACAATTTTGTGTCAGCTAATAATTGAGCATCCCGACTGTATGCTCCGATTCCTATTCATAAATAAAAGGTTGTCATTTAGGCAACCTTTTTGATATTAAAATTATTTAAGAAATGTTTCGTGTACATATATTCTAATGTTCTAGCATCAACCTCATTAAAGTACCTATAAACACCATCTTTGACAACAAGACGATATTCTTTGTTAGGATGATAAGCTACTCTGCGGTCAGTGATTCCATTCAAAATACACTTATTTTCCTTCATCGTTAAAACATACTCACCATTTTCTAATTCTTTCATTACATTCACCTTCCTCAAATTTAATAAAAGAGACAATACGATTGATTCATACTGTCTCTAATCTGATTTACTGTATTTAGTTTTAATAGTGGAAGCGTCAAATTTGACACGCCTCTAATTTTTCATACTTGATGTACCAGAATCCATGACAAAATATCTCCATACTCTTTTTTCCCATCCGCTATATCAAGTATTAAATCAACCAATTCCTTTTGTGTATACCTTAATTCATACCCATTGACCGCCAAAAAAACCAGCATGGTATGTGCCCCTATCCGCTTATTCCCATCTATCATCGCGTGATTTTTGACAAGTCCATAGCATAATCTTGCTGCTTTTGCCTGAATGCTTGGATATAATTCCTCACCTCCAAATGATTGAAATGGACTTTCCAATGCAGAATCCAGCAATCCTTCATCTCGTATGCCATCACATCCACCTGTTGATTCTATCAGTTGGATATGAAGCATTAATACCTGTTCCTTTGTCAGACGGATCATTTTGCCAATACCCCATACGCTTCCCTGTTCTGTTCAATCAGCCTTTTTGATATGCTCATGATATCTTCATCAGACACATTAGAATCACACTCAGCTTTGCCAAAATCTATAACAAGATATCTCGGCACATTATTCTTTAAAATGACAGCAGTCCCATGTTCATCAACTAATCTCGCAACTTTTGAAAAATTCTGGTTTGCCTCTGTAATGGAAACCATTGTATTTGTATCAATCTTCATAGTTAATTATCTCCTAATTTTAGTATTTGAATATAGTATACGCAATTTATAGGATATATTCAACCTATTTATTTTGGCAAAGCATATATTTTTAAAATATATCCTATATAATTATTTTATCATCAAATACACTATCTATATGATCTGAATCATTTCCAATAACGCAAAATAACTCACGGTCACTTTTTCGACCATGAGATTCATTTTTGTATAGTTCATTCTGTCCCACACAACCAATATTTGTTAAGGGTAGGTTCATTCTGAACCTCACATTCTGTAGGCATATCCAGTATTTCTTCTACAGAGAAATTATGTTCCATAGAGACAGGTTCTCCCCAGTTATCATCAACATCATTCCTTACTTCATCAGGAAATACCAATAAATTCAATAATTCACCCTGTTTATATTCACCATCATAGCAACCTTCTACCGGCTTATATTTCAATGATTTATTGTATGCCAGACATTCCCTATATAAAGCAATTACAGCAGCAGGATCATTATATTTCTTTGCACCCTCACAATAAGCATTGTATCTTAGCTTGATTGCCCTTCTGTCAAGTTTCTCAACAAAATCTTCACATTCTACGGTATCAGAATATTTCAATGATTCAGCTATCACAGCATCTTTGCCACAATATCTGCCATATGAATTATTCAGCTTATAGTATGTACCGTTTGACCTTCGCTTTTTATGCCTATACACATAGATAAGCTGCATATTCTCTAATTGCTCTAAATAATCATTGACAGTCTCTTTCCCATATCCCCACAACGATACCATTTCATCTTGTGACATATGCCATTCCTTAGTTTGATTATTGATTGTGCCAACCAAGGAACAAAAGAATGAGAACACATTAAAAGGTTTATTGGACTTTTCAAATATTCTCTTTATCTCCCATTGTTCCAAAACAACAAACTTTTTCTTATCAGAATTTACCTCTAATCCTTTACCAGAGAAAATATAGTTATCATTATACTGGCTTATAACCTCAATAATCCCTTTTTCTATAAGCGAATGTACACTACTTTTAATTCCATCAATTATAGTACGTTCGCTTTTATTTGATGTTTTCAAAAACCTGTCTGTCATTTCATACCCTATCAGACTGACAGATGTACTAAGATGTCCATATTTATTACAATACATTCCATTAAGGATTGCCATTATGGCTGTTTCTTTATCATCTATATTTAGTTGTTTGTCCAAAAATAATTTCATATAAATAACTTTCCTTTGCATAAATCAGATTAATTTTCTAATTACTCAGCATTTTCATATTGTATCAGTCTCACTGCATCAAAGTATCTTCTGTCTGCCATGAAAACATGAAATACTCGTCCATCTTTATCGCCTACACCACAACCAATAGGATGAATGCCCTTCTTAAATAACAAATTGCATTCCTGCAAATCATAGTTATAAATTGGCTTAATATTTTTGTTATACATAAATTAATTTCCTTTCATAAAATAAAATTAGCCTAAGTTTCGTTTTAGGCAATCATTTGCCCTTTTTCCTATTTTCTCCTAGGACAAGTGGGCATCAATTTGCCCATTTCGATACTACTACTAAAGGAGATACTATTTACTAAAAGAGATACATTCTTACCCCTAACGGGGATAAGGTTCGGTTTACTGTTTGTAATTGTTTTTTCTCATCTGCTTTTTTCATCTAACAATTGATTCATTGCCACTAAATACCACTTCTACTTTTACGCTCCTCTCTTTAATTTCTCTCTTTTTATGTGACATCTCACTTCGTTACCCACATAATCTATACTTCTCCATCTGAAGAACGATTTTCTAAGGTATTTTGAACTTCAACACCCCTATACACTTCTACATATTTCCTTTTCAAAAACTTAACAAAAATTCATTATTTGACTTTTGTATCTTGTTACACTATCAGACTGAAAATGTTAAATTTTAATTTTTTGCATCACAAAAAGACCACACCAAAACAGCGCGGTCTTTTACTCATAATTTATATTTTCGCATATTTAGTTTTTAATCATTATTTATTGGAATCTCATTGTGCAGACTTGCACAGTGAAACGGTTGACAGTTATTAGAATTTCTTGAATTTCGCTTTTACAGTATTACATTTTCATATTTGTGTCCAAGATTAAAAGCATATATAAATACTTCCTTATCATTTGCCTTTTCTATATCTGCAATATTATCTTCCCAAAAAGGCATATGGCTATCATCTTCCAAGCACAATTCAAATATAAATGGATCATCTTCCTCTCCTGGCATAATCTGTCCGATATAAACATCATTATCTACTGTTGTAACTTTAACAATATCTGCATGTTTGAAATAATTGTTTTTGTGTGTAATAACCCTGATACTCTCCATACTGTTATGTTCCTCCGTAAATTGTTTTATTTTTTGAATCATTTATGTATTACTATTCTTCTCTTAGCGGACACCATTTAGGGCTTGTCTTTGGTGGATGATCCACACCTAATTTACCCATTTCATTTGTCCTGTCTTCATTGTCACAATAATAATTCTTATATGTAATATCATACATTTTCACAAATTGACATTCGGCGCAATGCGGCACTCTATTCATCTATGTATCATCCTCTCTTTCTTATACTCTTACCGAAAATCCTTTACTTTTCAGATAATCAACCGCCAGTTTCAAAAGTTCCCCATTGTTTACAGTCTCGTCCATAGTATCATCCCATACATGGGGTTTATGATTAACAGATAATCCTCCGTGTGTACCTGTATTTGCGAAAGTTACCACTTCAAAACCAGTTGCATCTACATAGTTATTCATGCTCTCATAATCAATGTATACACTAGCTCTTACACCGCCTCTGTATGGCTCTGCATCAACTTTTACTGCTGATCGCAAGAAATCTTCTGTCCTTCTGTAATATTCCGACTTCCATCCCTGATAATAGTCCAATATGAAATAATTCAATGTTTCATATACATTATCTGCTAATTTATTTACCATATTTAACATTGTAGGCTGTAATGCCTTTGCTAAATCATCCATATTACTTATGTGTTTTGCCATTTTTTCTTTCCTTTCCATATGCTTCAATTACAAATAGAATTGCTGCATTATACCTTTTTCTATTTGTTTTAAAACTTTTAAAATATACTCGATAACCTTCTTCAACATATTCATCATTCAAATTTTTCTTATGAAGAAAATAAATTGTACCATCTAAATCATCTTGGATATATCCATATCCTTTATCTCTGTAATATTTTGTTACTACTCCATACATTTACAATATTTTAATCCCTCTCTTTCACACAATCAATTTCTGCATCTTGCGATATGTATCCGCTTTGCTTTAAAATATCCATCTGCTGTTTGCTGAATGGTAATTTTTCTAATCCATAGATACCGTTTTCAATGTTTTTTAGTAAATTCCTGTTCATAGTCTCACTTAAAAGATTGTTCCGGGTTATCTTTAGTTTTGTATATGGTGGATTACCGCCGTCTTTATTACACATGGGAAGATTAAAGTTTCCTTCATGAACTTTTACTTCTGGTATGATGGAACCAACCTTTGATATTTCTATTCTTTCTCCTTCGGCTAATGCTTTCCGGCATTCGTCCATATACATAAGCAGAACACTTGTAATCAACTGCTTTGTAATTACTTTCTTGTCGTAAACATTATCTTCCCTGTTATATATACGTTTTGCGATTTGATTAGCTGTCAATCCTCTTATTCTTGCCATTAATTTTATTTCTCCTTTCTGCCATTTGCCAATGAAATGAGCTTTTCAATTAATTGTGTAACTATTGGTAATATAATGCCCTCCTGACGCTCTGTGAGGCTCATACAGGCGTTTTTTGATTGATTGTGCAGGAATTCCATATTATGAATTAAGGCATCAAAATAAACCCCATATGCTTATATTTCTCATAAGGCATACAAGGCTTGCGCCAAACAGTATTTCTTAAACCTTCATTTATATATCCATGCCCCATCCTCATCCTTCCCGACTACATGCTCATCATACCATTGTTCAAAAAATCGAACCATCTCCCGGTATTGCCTTTGCAGTTCCAACACACCCTTATCCGTTTCCACCAAATGTTTTATAGCCTTACCTTTTGATTGTCTCCTTGCCTTTGCCTCATCAAAGTTGATTATCTTCATTTCTTACCTCCTGCTTTTGTTTTTACTGTTGCGATATATTAAGGCACTAAAATAAGCCCTCTCTCAATCATACTTCTACAATTGATAAAGGACTTATGTTAATATCCTAATATTCATTTATGGGTATTCCTATTCGCACCAAACTCTTTTTGCTGTTACTCCATTGCTACACCATTTCTACACCAATTTTCCATTGAAATACATGGAATTATATAGAGATTTATTTGTCTTAATAATGTTCAAAGCCTTATACTATGCGGTTTTATCAAGATATATAGACTTATATGAATTTATATAAAATCTGCATCACCTTCCCAAACAGAAAATCATTGGAAATGCCAAGGTTTTCCCATCTGGCATTCATGTCTATTTGTTTTTCCATTTCTTTCATCTTTTGCGTCTCCATTCTCTATTATTATACCATATTTTTGTGCACTTCTGCACAAATGGAATCAAAAGTTGAAACAATGCTTCTCTGTTTCAACATTGTACCATATATCATTGATTTTCACCAGAAAATTAGTCCGTCACTTCCCGCCCGCCGTATCCAGGCATCGCTGTTGATATCCGGCCTGTAAGGCACCCTTTCTTCCTCCTGCATCAAGTATATGAGGCCATGGAATTTCAGCATGCCTTTCCCGATGGTTAGCATGCCGCTTTGCGCCTTTATGGCACAGCCCTTCAACAGCCCATCCATATAATCCATATATAGGTTATGTTGCCTTTTATCCACTCCATTTCCTTATGAATTCTTTGCCTGCTATTCCCCGGTGAATAGCAGGTAAGCATCATGCAAAAAGCGAGAAATGAACTCTATCGCGTAACATTCCTTAATGGATTGAGAACGTAAGCGGTTTATCCAATTGAAGAATGTCAAAGATACAGAAAAGAAAAGAGCCGATAACCGCATTATCTGCATGTTATGGCTGAATAATTACCATCAATCCACAATTATCCTCCTGCGCCCGCCGCTTTCCCCGCATCGCCCGGTTCCAACCCCTTTTATACCTTTCAGAGCAGTGCGCATCCCTCCAAACACTATCTGGTTGCTGGCTATATCCCACTTCCCTTTCCCATTCTTCCTGTCAAGATAATCTGTCAAAATATCCATCGGCACTGTTCCCGGCTGAGATAAGCAAAAATAAGCAAACATGATATCCTCCGCTTTGCAGCCTTCTGTCTCCAATATTTCCATGGCAAACCGCCTGGTCACCATCGGAGCCATTGCCTTTCCCCGCAGCCCTCCCCATGAAGCATGAATATAATTCAGCGTATCATACTCTGTTTCCATATCTTCGAAGTTTTCATGCTCCGCCCTGAGCACAGCACCTCTTTGCAGCTTATACCGGCAGACTTCAAACTCGCCAACCTCCAAAGTATCCTCATTTTCCAGAGCCAATTCCATGCAGTAACATGTATAATCCACAGAGGAACTGTCCTTCCCCAGGCGCATTTTCAATATGGTCTGTTGTTTTGACGGTCCATACTCCACACTTTCCGATTCCGGCATAAGATATATAAAACCCCCGTATTTTATCATACCGGGCTCCACAATAATCCGTCCATTCTCCACCCTGACACCGCACCCTTTTAAAATTCCATCCCCATATTCCCGGTATTCCAAATCCAGATGCATAAAAGAGCGGTCTCTGACAGCCCAAAGCATTTCTTTCTTCAATATACGGTCTCCTACAAAAAGCGGATATAAATTCTGCATACAACTTCCATTCCTTTCTACTATTTTCCCATACCCAATTTATGCTGTTTCCGTTCCATATTCCCATAACCTACCACGTACCATCAAAATAATTCCGCACCCATGTGTCATTCTCAAACAGAAATCGTTCTTCCTTCCCTACGGCCAACCTCCCTTTTCTTCTGCAAACCGGCAAAACACAGAATTCCCATTCCGGCGTTTCTGCCCACACAAAGAATTTCACCTCCCGCTCCGTAATATCATCCGTATCCGCCTGCCGGATTTTCCCTCCGTGCCTGGCTTCCAACTCCTCATATGTAGTTTCATTAAAACTGTCTAATGGCGTCTGGCAAACATACTCATGCCTCACATTCCCCTCCGCATCCTTAAGATAAATCCGCAGCAGAAGTTCCTCCATATTTCTTGAAATCATCCCACATACCTTCTCCCTTTTAAAACCGTCTACCAGCGTTACGTCTTCACCGCTGTGGGTAAAGGCCGTTACCGTATAGGGAAGCGCTGATTCCTTCATACAAATATCAATATCCGCAAGGCCATATTTCTTATCCCTCAAATATTCCAATATGCCGTCCACACATGCCATTTTCAGCCCGAATTCCGACGGCCTGTTTCGCAGAGGTTCAGACAAGCCCACTGGTTCTGTTCCAACCGCTCCCCTGTTTCTTTCCTTTCCTACAAACCGTATGGCTTTACCGGGTACAAATTCTTTCAGGGCATCGCGGAACAGCCCGATTTTACAGGATTGCCCTGTCAGCTTAATCAGAGAATACTTTTCCGTCTGCCCATTTTCATACATTTCCTCAAGAAAGCGCCGGACAATGGCATAAATGTCCGCTTTCAAAAGAATCTCCAGTTCCTTGGCCGTAAAATAGACAGGCGAAAACTCCTTTAATACCTCCAGATGCCCGTTTTGCCTCACCGCAATTTTCCACTTGTCCACAGGAATCCATACAGTAGCGCTTTCCTCTACAGGACGCGAAGAAAGTACCACCCTTATCGTTTCCGTATTATCAAAAAATACCTTTTTCACTTTTTCCGCTACCCGGAATAAGAAGTAAAAGTTATTCCTTGCCTTCTCATAATCTTCCCTCCCCAGATATTCATACTCCTTAAAGCAGGTGGGCAGAAAATCCTCCGCCATCCGGTACTGCTCCGTTAAATTGAGGTATATCCCTTCGGTTCCGCATTCATCCACAGCGCGGTAAATATCATTGTCCAAATCCCCCAATATCTTTCCTGCGTCATCCCCCTTTTTTCCCCTTAAGCTTTTTACCGTCAATACCTTCAACAGCTGCATGATACGATAGGTCAGATTGTTCCCTCCAAAGTCTGCATCCCCGTTTTCATAGGATGTCTCAATAGAAATACGGTAGGAAACCCTCTCATCCCAGATACGGAAGCGGCAGGAACACATGTCCGTTGTGCCGCCTCCGCAGTCAATCACCAAAGCCCTGTATTCTTCCCCATATATTACACTGTTCCGGTTTATCATATCACGGATAGTGCCATAAAGGACGGCCGCCCCCTCATCCACCATATCCTGCAGTTCCACATCGTACCCGGGCAGAATTTCGGAAAACATCTTTCCGAAACGTGCTTTTTGTTTTACCGGGCAGGATGCATGCACTTCCCCTATTTTGCATTTAAAGCGGTTTGCTGCCTCTTCAAGGACAAACAGGAAGTATGCCTTCAGGATATCCTTCCTTTTTATAAACCCTCTCCGCCCCTGTCTGTCCGTAACCTCCTCTTCCTTTTCGTAATCCGCCACCCACCTTTTCATATCATAAAAAATGCTGAACCCCTCTCCTGTACTGCTTTCATTGACCATCCTTACGGCATCATACCCAAAAGAAAATCTTATATCCCCCTGCTCTATAGCCGTAACGCAGGCCATGCTGGGCAGCAGGGGGGATTCTTCCCAATCGGCGGAAGCATCATAAAATACCGCATGGTTTATTTTATCCTTTTTCAGCCCCAGTTCCCCATCACGTATACCTGCGGCCTGGAAATAAAGGCCGTCCAGATATACCCCTGCTGTAGTGCTGCTCGTTCCAAAATCTATGGCCAGGGGAAGCGGCAACGCTGCCGGCTGCCTTACTTCAAAATCAAGCAGCGGGACTCTGTACACCTCCATGTGCTCCGGAAGCGTTTGCCGCAGCCCATAGTAAACCCCATATATTGCCTCCGACTCCCGCCTGCCCATACAATACAGGCAAAAGTTCTTTATATCCGGCTGTCTGCACAGGATACCGGCTTCCTTCGTCAGGTAAAGTACATCCTCCCGTTTTCCCCGGGCTTCCGCATTCAATATGGTACATACCGTTCCATCCCCGCTCACCACCAGGGCATTTGTTCCGGCCAGCCGCTTTTCATAAGGAATCGTCATCTGATCATAAAATCTCGCTGCAATCCCTTCCCAGACAACCACTTTAGAGCCCCATCCCCAGTCCGTATAAGGCTTTTCATCCAATCTGCACTTTTTCAAGGCTTTCTCTAATGCCTGCATTCCTCCCTCATTGTATGACTTTATCAGCAATGATTCCGCCATTCCCCGATATTTCAAAATCACATGAAGCAGTTCCTCTTTATCCAAAGGGTTCACCACGCCCTGAATCAGCTTTTCTTCCCTGCATATTTCCTTCAGCTGATACGTTGTCATCGCCTGCAAATTCGCTTTATGGTAATACCTTTGCGGCGTTTCTTTTTCTTCTGCCTTCTTCAATGTGTATCCGTATCTGTTCATCTGTTTTTCCTCCCTTAAGCCAAAACAGTATCATATGTTCCACCGCCATAAGCTAAAATAGTACCATATGCCCCACCGTCATAGTCTCATCCACGTCCAAAACCCCAAAATGATGCTCCCAGAAAAGGCGGACGCTGCAGGCAAGCGGCAGGAATACGGCAGCCAGAAACCTTATTTTCCCTGCTTCTTCCTCTGTCTCCCCCACCCCCACATAAACCAGTATCTGCCCGGCCTGGTCATTGCTTTCATAGACAATCGAGTCAGGGTATAAATATCTCATTGCACGCCGGAACAGTTCCGTACAGCTGCCGCATTCATATACCCCCAGAATCATATGCAGGAGTCCTCTTAATTTATTTTTTTCAAAAAGCCCTACCGTCTCTGCGGCATCCTTCCCATACATCCCCTGCAAAATATCCTGCAGCAGGAAACGGGCGGCATACTCCTGCCTGTCCATCCCCTGGCGGAGGTCCAGCTGTACCATATACTGGAGAAAGGCCCGGAAAAGCATCTCCCTGCCCTGTTCGAATTCCATATGGTTTAAGGAACATATATCCGCAAATATCATACCGAACCGGTATAACGGATTAATCCCCACACCCGTCTCCCCAAAAGGTATTCCATTTATATCCTCCTGTACGATTTCCGTATACGGGCTTCCATCGCCTGCCGGTATATACCTGACCTTTTCCCTCGGTATCCCCATCCTATCGGCCATCAACGCCGCTTCCCATGCATAATTCATATTAATCTCCATTCCGGAGCGTTTTGCGCGACGGGGCGACGCAAATTTCAAATTTGCGTCTGCCATCAAGGCTTATTTGTGGCGCTCCGGCACAAATCCTGATAAAAAATGCCGCTTTTTGGGCATTTTTCGAGAAATGACTTAGTTTCACTTGGGCTGCGTATTTGGCAGCCTTAGTGAAACTTCATTTCTTTCACACTAATGCTCCTATACATCGGTATTCGCCGATTTGCGCCTGAAGATGCGAAACGGCAAAGCATACCATACTGTCATTCAGATAATTCCCCTTTTCCTTTTCTGCAAAATTAAGGAGCAATATCCTGCGCCCTTCCATCGGAAACAGGCTGTTTCCGGCAAACCAGTCCATACCTTCTTCTTCGGGGAACCCCTTGCCGCTTTCCTCAATCCTGTAGCCTTTGATTTCTATGTAGTCCGCAATATCCAACTCCTCAATTTTTCGATACAATTCCGCTTCCGTCAGCAGCATCCCTGGGAACTGTCCTGCATACCCCCTGACAAAAGAATCCTTTTTCCTGTTCGACAGGAATGGTGCATTATAATCCAGGGAGCGGACAGCTTTCTTTTGAATAATCCGTACCGCCTCCCAACTTCCATAGGTTTCCTTTAAGGATTTGATAATAATTTTCCCTTCTTCATGGCGTATCCCCAAAATGTCATCGTTCATCCGCACCAGGTATCCATCCTCATATCCCGTATTTTCCAACAGTAATTCATGTTCGTAGGAAATACCATCGGTACATGGCATCATAAAGCTTCTGCCGGAAAAAGACAGCCTTTCTATATTCCACAGCGGCATCATATCCTTTTGCACCATTTCCCCATATTCGCCGAAGCATATCTTGATATCCCCCGGAAATGCCCCCTCGGGCATCCCTTTCCTCGACACGAATATATCATAAAATTTATCCAGATAACCGGTATTTACCGTTTCCCACCGGATATGGTTGTCCAGGAACATCCGGTAAAGGTCTGTTACCCCATGGCGGTATCTCTCCGCCTTACGGATATGGATAGTAGCAGGAGCTTCTTCCCCTTCCACAAGCATCACACCGGCATATGTTCCCCGGGCTTCAAATTCCCGGCATGTCTGGCGGTCTGCCTGTAGAAAAACAGTTCCGATGTATTGATATTCCTCTGTGGAAAGTTCCTCCCCGCAGACTTTGGGATTGAAATCCATAGGGCAGACAGGATACAGCGTGTCATTGGCAGGGTCATAATGTTCCTTCTTTATTATGGTAAAGACAATCCCATAGGCGCTGGCCGGTACGGCGGTTTCCCGGTAAATTCGGTTCTCCAACTCCTGATACTTCCTTTCCGTCTGCCGTATCATACTGCCCAGCCCTTCCACCATGATTCTCTTCATAAACCTGCGCTCATCCAAATCATCGATTTCACGCAGCTGCTCCTCTATGTAACGCTGAAAGTCAAAGGGGTATTCCAGTATTGATGACAGGCTTTTATGCTGTTGATTTTTTGTTTGTTCTTTTTGGTTCATTTTTTACTCCGTTTCTGCTCGTCTTTTGAGAATCAGCTTTGCTAAAGCGTTTCTCATCGTTAAGTTTGTGAATGCTGTACAGGCACAAACCATCACTCCTCCCCATATGCATATTTTCCCCTAACAGAATAATCTTTCCATGTATGAACCCCAACTCCTAAACACCCCAGTTTCCAGCATCTGTTTTGTTTCCAAGTCATAGATGACCATTTCCCCTCTTCTCTGTACTTTCATTCCTTAATCCCCTTCCTTATTTCCTTCCTTTCAAGCCTGTCCATCTGCAATGCATTTGCCCTGAACCTATAAAAAAATGTTTTTTCCCCTCACACATTGTGGCAAACTGCAGTCTCATCCCCCACCACTTCTAAATAACCCCTGTCTTCCTGCCATGACTCTGACTCTTTTTCTACCAGCACTTCCGTCGACATTTGTTTTGTCTCCACATCAAGGGCACTGAAAAGCCATCTTTCCAGTGCTGCGTTCTTGTCCTGCCACATAAAATAAAGATAACCGTTCTCCAGCCACACTGTATTCACAAAATCACATTCTTCACTTATAGCAATTTCACTTGGCGGTCTCCATGCCATTTCGATACAGTCTGCCAAATACTCCGTTTGCCCGGAAGACACATCCATTCGAAATATGCTCACTGTATCCGAAGTAGCAGATCTAAACGAAGAAATATACAAATAGCCATCCTCATAGAAAAGTGCGTATATTGACATCCCTCCCATGTCATAGTACCTGATATCTCCGGTTTCCAGGTTGACTCCTATTATCCACTTCTTCTCACCATCCTTTTGCAATAGATAAAGGCATCCTCCCCCTAATGCAAACACCGAACCCCATGTCTGCATATCTGTTCTGTATATTTCACGCTTGTTCTCCCCACCCAGTTCCATTTCCTGGTAAACATTATCTCTGGTATAGCTGAACCAATCCTTCTCCTCTCTGACATATTCACGCGGCATATAATAAACCTTTCCGTTATAAATATAAAACTTGCTTTCATATTTTGTCTCTACTACTTCCTCTGCTCCCCCTCCCTGTATGGGTACCCTGTAGACAAACTGTGCCGTATCCAAAATCCTGTCTTCATCCCAGGTATGTTTGTAACATACCCCATAATAGAGAAAGCCGCCATAACACATCAGATTCATAGCTACGCCTTCATCTACCATAATTCCATACCTGTCCTCTACATTTTCCGGGGGATTCGATGCGAACAGTTCCCATTTGCCATCTTTCAGGCGGTATATATTATAGTCTTCCCAGTCCAATACACCATCTCCGCCATATAACTCCATCGCCATGGGCAGCCTGTAGCCTGCCGCATACAGGCTGTTCCCTTCTTCCAGGATGGCACGCCCGGAGATACTTACTATATTACTCCCCATAAGGCTGCCCGGCGCATCTGCCTTCACTTCCCATCCCTTCCAGCCCCACCTCTTTACCGTCTGCTTCGTCCTGTATATCCCTGTGCCCTCAGCCTTTTTCGGAATGGGCCTGTACGTCTTCATGTTCTCCCTTTCCGGTTCTGCCCCCTGGCTCCCATGGCATGTCAGACAAGAAATAACCAGGCAGACAACAAATATCCCTGCCAAAGCAACCGCTATTTTTTTCCTCATCCCTCTACCCCTCCCCATATGCATATCTTCCCCTAACAGAATAATATTCCCTCTCCCCATTCTGTTCAGGCGGGGGGATTTGTTCGTCTTTATTGACTCCCCACCCTATATCAATAACAAGCCCATCCCCCAGCCTTTCCATGTATGAAACTCCACTCCCAAACACCCCAGTTTCCAGCATCTGTTTTGTTTCCAAGTCATAGATGACCAGTTTCCATCCGGAATTCACCGACTGCCTGCTGCCATACCACAGATAGTAAAGGCAGCCGTTTTCCACCCATACCGCCCCTGCATTGCTTGCCAGATACTCTTTTTTCCCTGAAACCACATCTATACGAACCACTTTTTTCAGCCAGCCGCCATGGTTCACCCCAACGGTGGCATACAGGAAACCGCCCTCATAGTATAGCCCCCCTATGCCCATCCCGCTGTCTACATCCAAGGTATAATGCCTGATATCGCCATTATCCATACTCAGCCTTGTAACCCCGTTTCCATCCCCCATATAAAGCCCTTCCCCGCCTAAGGCGAACGCCCTGCTGTCCGTATCCCCGGCCTTCCGGTATATGGCATGCCTGCCCTCCCCATCCAGCCCCATCTCCCAGAAAACGCATTCCCGGCCTCCGTTTGCCCCCTTTTCTAATGTCACGCTATAAATTTTCCCATTGCAGATGCTAAAACCCCCGTGGCATGCTGCCAGCTTCTCCGCCTCCCCTCCCTGTATGGGTATCCTGTAAAGGTACCCCGGTCCATCCCACCCCGTTTCCTGCGGTTCGCCATACAGCAGAGTGTAATAGAGGAATCCGTCGCAATAAGCCAGGCTGCCTGCAAAGGGTTTTTCATTGCCAGTGTCATTACCATCCCATTCATCATTTACCGGTTCTGCCTGACAGGGCGCAAATATTTCCCATCTATCATCCTTCACTATGTAGATATTGCAGGCTTCCACCCCCACAAATCCTTCATGCCACTCTTTGTCCTCCACATGCACCCTTGCTGCCACAGGCAGCCTCCTGCCAACTGCATACACATTGCCTTCAATTTCCAGCATACAGTGGCCGTATCCGGATAGATTATCCCCTTCAGGCCGGCTTTCCGTATCGTCTCCCCCTGCCGCCCGCTCATCCCCTGCCCACCACTTTGCTTCCGGTTCTGTCTGCCCCCCTTCTTTCCCCTTTCCTGCCTCCTGCTCTTTTTCTTCCAGGCTTCCTCCCCAATTCATAATCTGCCCCGCCCTGCATTCCATCGCAGGCAGGCATAGGGCAAATACTGCTGCCGCTGAAATCATTCTTTTTTTCCAAACCCTCTGTACTTTCATTCCTTAATCCCCTTCCTTATTTCCTTCCTTTCAAGCCTGTCCATCTGCAATGCATTTGCCCTGAACCTATAAAAAAATGTTTTTTCCCCTCACACATTGTGGCAAACTGCAGTCTCATCCCCCACCACTTCTAAATAACCCCTGTCTTCCTGCCATGACTCTGACTCTTTTTCTACCAGCACTTCCGTCGACATTTGTTTTGTCTCCACATCAAGGGCACTGAAAAGCCATCTTTCCAGTGCTGCGTTCTTGTCCTGCCACATAAAATAAAGATAACCGTTCTCCAGCCACACTGTATTCACAAAATCACATTCTTCACTTATAGCAATTTCACTTGGCGGTCTCCATGCCATTTCGATACAGTCTGCCAAATACTCCGTTTGCCCGGAAGACACATCCATTCGAAATATGCTCACTGTATTTGAAAAAGAAGATATATACAAATAGCCACCCTCATAGAAAAGTGTGTATATTGACATTCCTCCCATGCTATAGTACCTGGTATCTCCGGTTTCCAGGTTTACCCCTGTTATCCACTCCTTCTCATCATCCCATTCCAATAGGTAAAGGCATCCTCCCCCTAATGCAAACACCGAACCCCATGTCTGCATATCTGTTCTGTATATTTCACGCTTGTTCTCCCCACCCAGTTCCATTTCCTGGTAAACATTATCTCTGGTATAGCTGAACCAATCCTTCTCCTCTCTGACATATTCACGCGGCATATAATAAACCTTTCCGTTATAAATATAAAACTTGCTTTCATATTTTGTCTCTACTACTTCCTCTGCTCCCCCTCCCTGTATGGGTACCCTGTAGACAAACTGTGCCGTATCCAAAATCCTGTCTTCATCCCAGGTATGTTTGTAACATACCCCATAATAGAGAAAGCCGCCATAACACATCAGATTCATAGCTACGCCTTCATCTACCATAATTCCATACCTGTCCTCTACATTTTCCGGGGGATTCGATGCGAACAGTTCCCATTTGCCATCTTTCAGGCGGTATATATTATAGTCTTCCCAGTCCAATACACCATCTCCGCCATATAACTCCATCGCCATGGGCAGCCTGTAGCCTGCCGCATACAGGCTGTTCCCTTCTTCCAGGATGGCACGCCCGGAGATACTTACTATATTACTCCCCATAAGGCTGCCCGGCGCATCTGCCTTCACTTCCCATCCCTTCCAGCCCCACCTCTTTACCGTCTGCTTCGTCCTGTATATCCCTGTGCCCTCAGCCTTTTTCGGAATGGGCCTGTACGTCTTCATGTTCTCCCTTTCCGGTTCCGCCCCCTGGCTCCCATGGCATGTCAGACAAAAAATAACCAGGCAGACAACAAATATCCCTGCCAAAGCAGCAGCTATTTTTTTCCTCATCCTCCTGCACCTCCATTACCTTCCTGCATATCCTTTACCCATATCCATCTCCTCCAAAAACATATGGCGTACAAACCACATATTGCCTGAATCGCATGTGGGACAATCTGCCCAGGCAGCATGCAGCCCATACACTACCCGGACGAATTCCCCGACACCGTTGCCCCGTCCTGTATTTCCTGCGGCTGGCCGGCTTGCTGCCCTGCCTCCTGCCGCCTTTCTTCCTCCGCATCCACATCCAGCATATCTATCCTGTTCTCCGTCCTGCCGGCCCTGTCCTCGTCCTGAAGTTCCCTGTAAATGTCCTTTGCCATCAGATACTTCTTTTTTGCCTCCGCCAGGTCGCCCGCTTCTTCCAGCTGCCTCGCCTCTTCCTCGTATGCCTCCGCTATTTCTCTCTGCTCCTCTTTCTCCCCGGATTTTTTTACACAGGCCGCCAGCTTCGTGTCCAGCAGTTCCGCATTTTGGGTATCTTCCAGTTTCTGGTACTTATCCAATGCCATAGCATAATATACCTTGGCGCTTTCATAATCCCCTTCCGTAAATGCCTTATCCCCCTCCGCCGTCAATTCTGCAGCCCCGGTTTCCTCCGTCACCTTTTCCTGTACTTTTGCCGCCTCTTTTTCCTCCCTGGCCGCCATGTCGCCGTATAGCTGCTCCAGGGCATCCATCGCCTGCCTGCGCCCATCTTCATAATGAATATCCGTGGCCAGCCGTTTGGCTTCCAGGTACTTTGCCTCGGCATTTTCATAATCCCCCTTCATATACTGGGTATCGCCAAGCCGGATATAGTCATAAACTGCCAGATAATCATTGATAGCCGACAGCTTCCGTTCTATATATTCGTCCGCCACATGGTCGGCGCTGCGCGAGCGTTCCTTCGCTGCCATGTAGTCTTCCATCGCCCTTTCATATTCCTGCCCGTCATACAGACCATCCGCCTTATTCACGGCCTCTATCAGCATCATATAGGATGAGATATCCCCTATCTTTTCTTTATCCCGCAGTTTTTCGGCAGCCTCCAGCGCCGCCTTGCATTCTTCCCCCGCACGCACATAATTGCCGTCTTTTATATACTCCATGGTATCTGACAGGTTCCTCTCCATTTCCTCCGTCCGCCTTACCCGCTGGCGGTGCAGCAGCCATAAGGCCAAGGCAATTGCCGCCGCAATGACCAGGATAATTACGGATACCAGGACAATTTTCCTGATACGCCTTTTCCTGTCAGGGTCCGTAAATACTTTATCTATGAATATGGCGGCAAAAGTATAATTCCCCAAGTCCGCCGGCTGTTTTGACAGGAGCATGTCCTCAATATTGTCCACACACTCCTGCGGCTCGTCCTTCGCTTCCGCAAATACATCCTTTAATTCCCCCTCGTCCAGATTCTCCCATATCCCCCTCGTATACAATGTCAGTATATCGCCGTCCGCAAGCTTGATTTTTCCGGATATATAAGGGCGAAAGCCTCTCCCGCACCCCAGCCATGTATAAAGGTTGTTCCTTTCCTCATGCCTGGACAGGACATCCGTCTCCTGCCCGCTTTTCTTCGCCATGTCATTCCCCAATGACATATCTTCCGTCCGTTCTTTGATATCCCCGTTCCTGTAAAGGCGCATCCTGGTATTCCCCACATGTCCGTACCGCGCTTTGATATAGTCGGTTACTAATACCGTAACGGACGCTTTCAGGCTGTTTTTCCCCTTCGCCTCCCGCAATGCACGGTTTCCCGCACAAAGATATGACCGCAGCGCCTTTTTCCTCATGGAAGGGCGCTCCTGAAAGGCTAAGAGGATAGTCTCAATGGCCAGCCTCGCGCTTTCCGCGTCCGGCTGTTCATTCAGCCCGTCCGCAATAACATAGCATGCATATTTATCCAGCTCCACATAAGCGAAATAATCATTGTTTACCGGCTCGCCTCCTGCTTCCGACAGGAATACCGCCCGGAATGTACTGTTCTGCTTCCTCATCTTTTGCCGCTCCAATCACTTGTTTTCTTCCCTGCCCGTCACAAAACCTTTATTATCACCACACTGGCATTATCCACGTCTTCATTTATCCTGCCATTTACCAGTTCCGTCAGTTCCAGCGCTTTTTCCTCACAGCTGCCCCGATTGGCCAGGCATTCCTCTATTTCCCTCCAGGACACCCCTTCACACATCCCGCCGCTTAGAAGCGCCACATATTCCCCGCCATACAGCGTGACCGGAACGTCAAAAAACTCTATATCATGAAAACCATCCTGCCCTACATAATTGTAAATACGGTGCTGCTCTAAAAGGGAAACTGCCGCCTGCCTGGTCAGCTTGCCCTCCATATATTTTTTCCTTGCCAGTACGCTTACCGTATGGCCTGATGTTACCGGCACCAGTTCCCCATTTCTGTATACCGCAACCTTCCCATTCCCTACAGATGCATAATACAGCTTCCTGCCCTTTATCATCACGGCCGCTACCGAGGCCGCCCCCCTTTCCCCATCCAAATATTCCAGTATACCGCGGTTGGCCGCATGGAAAGCCTTTCTGAAATAATACTGGGGGTTATAAAATGCATTTCCATCGCCAAACATATCCTGAAAGGCTTCTACGGCAATCCGGCTGGCTATCTTCCCCCCATAGCCATTTCCCATTCCGTCCGCCAACACCGCCATAACCCCTCCCTGTCCTTCTACGATGCCGTAAGCATCCCCCTGTATCTCCCTGCTCCCAATCGTCTTGCCCGCGCCTGTCTCATATCCTATGTATTTCCTTGTCCGCCGTCCGATAACGAGGAAGCGGTATGCCATAAGGCACAATGCCATTCCCCCCAGCCCCCACATAACCGGTAAATAAACATCCACACCCATATACACCTCCCCCTACTTTGCCTCCTTGCCCGGTGAGCCATCCTCCCACATGAAATTCTCTCCGCAAAACGGGATAAACACGAAGATGCTCTCCCCCATTTCGATAGTGTCATAAGCGCCCAGTACTGTGGGCGTATATACTGCAGCATCATTCATGTACACAAGCCCGTTGCTGTCGCCGGGAAGCAGGACCGTTTCCCTTTTCTTCGGGTCAAACACGACAATCCCATGATTCCTCCTGGAGATTTTGTTGTCTCCCAGGATTTGGATATCCATATCATCCGCCCTCCCGATAAAGTTCTTTCCTGATTTAATCCGGTAATCCTTCCCCTGCCGCGGCCCCGATATACACACCAGCCATCCGCATACCGGATTCACTTCCTGCAAAAACAGCAGTTCCTCCACAGCCTCCTCGCTGTACCCTGTTTCCTTTTTCTCCTTTGTTGCAGTCTCAATATTACAATACGGACATACCGTACCGTATCTTCTTGCCGAAAACATATGCCCGTTCTGGCATCGAATTAAATTCCCGTTACCCATATTTTATATCCTCCTATTCCAGTTCCGCACTTGCCCTTCCAGCACCTGTTCTTTTTTTCTTTTGCAGAAAATTCCCGGCCGCCTTGCGTCCGTAAATTTTCTGAGGTGCTGTCCGGGCAAATGCTGTTTTCCAGTTCCGCACTTGCCCTTCCTTTTTCCTATCTTAGTGCCAGCCTGTTCATCCCTATGAACAGGATATCCCCGCTCTCCACACGGCAGGGAGAATTGGCTGAAATTTTGTACAGCCGGTTAGCCTGTCCTTTATGGATGCTAATCCCGTTATTGCTTCCCACATCTTCTATGTACCAGTTCCCGTTGGAAAAGTTAAGTACTGCATGCTCCACATCTACCATGCCCGGATAGGAACTTTGGCTTAAATCTACATCTACCTGGTTCTCTCCCACATCCCTTCCTATCACGAGGGAGACCTTTCCATACATATCCCACACCATCAGTTCCGTATCCTCTTCGCTCAGCAATGCCAGTTCTGATATATTATCCATATCTTCAAGCGGAATCTGCTCTTCCATGCTGCCCTGCAGCAGCCTTTTTTCCCTGGCTTTCCTTTCAGAAAATGCCAGCAGGGCAAAAAACAATGCTATCGCCGCACCTCCTGCCAGTACCCATATGCGTTCCCTCCCTTCATCCATGTATATCCATGCGATTCCTGCCATTGCAGCACAGATACATACTATCCATAAATCCACTGCTATCCTTTTGCCCATCTTATCCTCCTTCTTCCGTTCTTTTGTCCTGGCTGAATTGTTTTCTACATTTTACCTTATTACCTGTATATTCCCATGTATTTTTCAAACATATCTGTTGTGTCTAAAGGATTCCCGTTCCTTTTTCCTGTTTTTCTCCCCTGCCCTTCATGGGCTTTCCCGCTTTCCCAGGTTCGTTTTTTCCTCTCAGCATATCCCTTCTGCTGACCTTTTTCCTGGCGAAGATGAATATTATATTCCTTCCTTTTAGTTTCATCACCCAGCACCGCATATGCTTCCGATATTCTGCGGAATTTGTTTTCCGCTTCCCTATTTCCTGGATTGGCATCCGGATGGTATTTTTTCGATAGCCTGCGGTATGCCTTTTTGATTTCCTCCTGGGTTACATTGCCCAAGCTGTCCAGTTCCAATGTTATATAATGATTTTGATTCATGAATGCCTCCCTATTCATCTTTATATACTAAGTCTTCATCCGTAACCCATAAAGATGCACCTTCCCAATACTTCCACAGGGAAGTATCTATAAAATATTCCTTATCCAACCTCACTTCATATATTTTCATACCATTTCTCTTATCCTTTTCTACCTCAAATGTAACCAGGAGTCCCCACTCATCTACCGAAAAGCTAATCAAAAGACCTTTTTCTTCATAAATACTTTTCGGTTTCCAGCTATTGGCATTTTCAAACCCCTCATCTATCCAAGACAGGCAATACTCTGTCTCATCTTTGCCAATTGCATTCCCGAACTTATCTTGCATCCCTTCTCTGCAGATACGCAACATATCTTCTTTGCTTATAATGTCCTGTATATATACCGGTTTTCCATTTTTCCTGTCAATGATAAAATCAACATACCAATATGGGCTATCCAGCATTTCTGCACGTCCACACACCAATGCTGGATTTAAGTAACTAACTCTTCCTGAGGCTGTCATTTTTCCACCTATTACATTCCCCTCCTTTTTCTCCTCATCTCCAAGTTTTAAATCGTCAGCACATCCTCCCACATAAACAATCTCTGAAACGGTAACCGCCCCAGCATCTTGCACCAGATTATTTATACAATCTATCAATGTTCCTGCCACATTATCTTGATTTGCCAATTCCATATTTGCCAAGATTCTATCACAATAAGCCAGCAGTTTCTGTTCGTCCTCTGTCCTTATACAATAAATCTCACTCTCACTAAATTCCCTCTCCGCTGCATATCTAACCCATCCCTCTCTAGCTTCATAATACTCCTTCAGCGTATACTCCCCTTCTTCTTTCCCCCGGATATAAAAATAATTTTCTGGAGTACATTCCATTTCTCCTATAAAATAAAATTCTTCTGTTTTAGGGTCAAAACGGAAATAAACCGTCCTCTGCTGTCCGTCTCCTCCACCATATGGGCTATTTTTGCAAACCAAAATATCCTGTCTGCCGTTCGTACCAACCAATCAGCCACATAATGTATGGATTCCTCTGTAACATCCTTCAACATCCTCCCTTTCCTATCAATCGCATATATATGTTTGTCTACTAAAAGATACTCCTGTTTTGCTCTTTCCGATATTGAAGCTTCTCCCATATATTCCTCAACCATCTTCGCCCAATCATCTGTATCTCTTTCACTGGAAAATACCCTTCCGTAGAGTTCATAAATACAAACCCAATAAGTCGGCAGATTGTCTTCCAATCTTGCTCCATAATAAGAAAGGTATACCAGTTCTCCTGAATCAAAATATTCATATTCCGTCCATCTATATGTATCATCAATTGCAATGCGCATCACTTTAATTTTTTCTGCCCCTGCCTGTGCAGCCAATAATCCCTTGGTTTCCTGCTTTTCATCCCCTAATTGCATATAATGACCCATGCTGTATGGTGTTTCTCTTATACATTCATAATATCCCCCTTCATTCTGTTTCCATCCATTTTCTGATAAAATAAAGCTTTCTCATATTTTGCATAAAGGTTCTCCTGCCACACGCCATTCCTTGTCTCGGCATTACCCTTTTTATTTTCCGATATGCTTATTTCTGCTGCCTGTCCTTTCCAACAAAGAAAAAGACAAAACATTGCAAGTATTAACATGTAGGCAATACTTCGTTTCGTTAAATTTCCTTCCTGTCCTATTTTTACCACACATCTATTTCCGTCCGAATCCCCCATCCATTCACCTCCCCAGCTTTTCTAAGAACTCTCTGTCCAGTATGTCCTCTACTTCTGAAAGGTCTATGGCGAACTCGTCATTTGTATTCCATTCGCTTATCACAATCACAAACCTACTGCCATCTGTATACCAATCAAAGTTAGTCACATCTCGCGATACCCATCCCTCTTTCATCCTTTTCGTCATCACCTCAACATCTTGCTTTGTGTATCCATAATTCTGGCTAACTGTATTTCCTGCCACTCCTTCCCAAAGGGTAATGCCTTCAAATTCGTCCTCAATCAACATCTCACACAGTGTATCAAAATCAGTAACTACATCCTCCAACACCAGTATTTTCCCCGAACCAATATCTACGGTTGTAGTCAGTATCGCCGGATTCAACCCTTTTCCTTTGGTAATTCCACCCCAAAAACCTTCATAACAGACACTAATAATTTCTCCATTAAAAAATTTTATCTTATAATCCAGCCAACATGACAGCCTACCTTTTTCATATAATTCCCCATATATCAGCTTTGTCGCGTCTTTCCTTATCTGGTAGTTTATCCTTTTTTCTTTTTCCACATCATCAAGACCTTTGATTTGAGGGTAAAAGACTTCGATGTCATTGTCTCTCCGTTCATTTCTATACACTTTTCTTATGGCAGAGATTTCTTCCCCATTTCCTGCCGCTGTGAGGCAGTTTGCAAATATTAATATGACCATGCTTATTAATACTATTGTTATTTTTCCTCTTACCGTTTTCCAATTTTCCATTTTTCCGTTCCCCTCACTGGCAGTTCCTTTTTCCACCTATATACCCCACCAGTTTACCTCCCAAGCTTTTCTAGGAACTCGCTGTCCAGTATGTCCTCCACCTCTGAAAGGTCTATGGCGAACTCGTCATATGACC
>ERZ777306.1253-NODE-1253-length-42104-cov-6.122143_pt1 | contig 42104 bp, 39 predicted proteins | sample MGYA00374966_ERZ777306 | MGnify/ENA primary metagenome ERZ777306 (study PRJEB29329, sample SAMN06343882) | mouse gut metagenome | isolation source: Mouse cecum | place: Austria: Vienna | collected 2014-11-15 ... | reverse complement strand
CCTTATGAACATGACGTTTTCGGGCAAGACCATCGACGACATGGGAACCGGGGCGCAGGAGGACATGTTCGCCTCGGTGCACAACCCCTTGTTTCAGGTGCTGCTGGAAGAGCTCATCGTTTGCGTTCGGGAATCCGACGATGGCCGGTCGCGGCGCACGGGGCTCTCTTCGCTCATGGCCATGCCGGAGTTCAGCAGCTCGTCTTCGCTTATGCCCCTCATGCGGCTGATGGAGCACGAGGACGTGCTGTGGTCGGCGTTGGACGGGGCCGAGGGGGAGGACGACCAATGCCTGGTGCGCATTGGCACGGAGAACCCCGTTCCCGAATTGTCAGACGTATCGGTGGTGGCCGGCCGCTACGGCCGCGGCGAATCGGCCGGCATCGTGGCGGTGATAGGCCCCACCCGTATGGACTACGGTTCGGTCATTCGCGCCGTTCGCGCCGCTCAGCAGGCGCTTGCGGACGGATAGGGGCCGAAAGCTATAATTGTCGGTCGGTCAAAGATAAGCGCAACAGCGACGAGAGAAGGTTTTAAGCCCCATGGCTAAAGATTTGTACGAAGTACTCGGCGTGGACAGGAACGCGTCGGAAGCGGACATCAAGAAGGCGTTTCGCCACAAGGCGCGCGAGCTGCACCCCGATGTGAACAAGGCTCCCGATGCGGAAGACCAGTTCAAAGAGCTGAACGAGGCCTACGATGTGCTGTCCGATACCCAAAAGCGGGCCCAGTACGACCGCTTCGGCACCATTCCCGGAGCCGCTTCGGGCCCCGGTGCTGGCGGCTACGGCGGCGGCTACGTGGATTTCGAAGACCTGTTCGGCGGCGGCTTCGGCGGCATGGGCGACATCTTCTCCACCTTCTTCGGCGGCGCGGGGGCCCAAGGGCGCCAGGTGCGCAAGAATGGCCGCGACATGAGCATCGGCCTGCGCATCACTTTGGAAGAAGCGGCTTCCGGCATCACCAAGGAAGTGGTGTACGACCGCCTGGCCCCGTGCCCCGACTGCGATGGCACTGGTTTGGGCGAAGACGGCAAGGAGGTTACATGCAGCCGCTGCAACGGTCAGGGACGCATCGTCACGGTGCAGCACACCTTCTTGGGCGATATGCAATCGGCGTCCACCTGCCCCGAGTGCGGCGGCACCGGCACCACCATCGAGAACCCGTGCCCCGAGTGCAACGGGCAAGGCCGCGTTCCCGATCGCACCAAGCTTTCCGTGGACGTGCCCCAAGGGGTGCGTGACGGCCAGAAGATGCGCTTTTCCGGTTACGGCGAGGCGGGCATCCAGGGGGCGCCGGCCGGTGATTTGCTGGTCACCTTCCGGGTGCTGCCCCATGAGTTCTTCGAGCGGGACGGCGACGATCTGCACGCTCGAGTGACCATTGCCATGGTGCAGGCGGCGCTGGGGGCCGAAATCGAAGTGGACGGCATCCTGGAGGGCGAGACGGTGACGGTGCGCATCCCCGAGGGTTGCCAGCCCGGTCAAGTGGTGCGGGTGAAAGGCTGCGGCATGCCCCGCTTCAAGAGCGCTAGCAGTCGCGGAGATTTGTACGTGCACGTGAGCGTCCAGATTCCGAAGAAGCTGAACAAGAAGGAGCGGGAGATTCTGGAGAAGTTCGCCCGGGAAACCGGCGATGAGGTGAGCGAAGGTCGCACCGCCTTCGAAAAGCTGCGGGACATCTTTAACTAGGCTTGGTTCCGCCGTCCTGGCGGACAGCGGAACTGCTCGCCCGCCGAGGCTCGCCCCTGTCGCCCCATCTTGCACCGGGGGTTCCGCCGTCCTGGCGGACAGCGGAACTTTTCGCCCGCCGAGGCTTCCCCATGCGCCCCATCTTGGCGCTCAGGCCTTTCCCTCGCGCACCAAAGTGCGCTCGGCCGGCCTTCGGGCCAATCTGGGGCACCTGGGAAACCCTCGGCTGCTGGTGTGGACCTGTGGTCGGGCGGCGGCAGAACGGATGGATACGGCGGCTTTTGATTGGGTTTCGTAGGGCAGAGATTCTACCTCTGCCTGATTTGCGGCAAGATATGATCTCTTGTCGATGTTACGGTTAAGGGGGTTGCGGTGTCGCTTCCGCGGTTTTTCTTGGAGCAGCAGGTGGTTGCCGCTGAAGAGGATGCGGTGTTTCCGTTGCGGCTTGCCGCGGATGACGCCCGCCACGCGCGGGTGCTGCGGCTGGCGCCCGGCGAGCACATTGCGGTGGTGGACGCCGACAGCGATTATTTCGAGTGCGAAATAATCTCCTTCAATGATGCGCTGCCCCTGGTGCGCATAGCCCGTCATTTGGAAGCTCCCGAGGAGGGCCCCCTGGTGATGCTCTGCCAAGGGCTTGCCAAGGGCGACAAGATGGACGATGTAGTGCGCCACGCCACGGAGGTGGGGGTGAGCGCTTTTGTGCCTCTGGCATGCGAACGCTCGGTGGTGAAGCTGGACGCCAAGAAGGCGGCGTCCCGAACCGAGCGCTGGCGCTCCATTGCCAAGAGCGCGGCCATGCAGGCGGGGCGCCATCGGGTGCCCGAGGTGGCGGCGCCGGCCACGGTGGCCGAGTGTGCCACCATGTTGGCGGGAGCTACGGCGGTGCTGGTGTGCTGGGAAGAGGCGCCTTCCACCTGTCGGCTTGCCGATGCCGTGCACGATGCGCTGGCGCAAACCCGCACGCCTGCCGCTGACGCCCGCATCGCGGTGGTGGTGGGGCCGGAAGGGGGGCTGACCCAGAAGGAAGTGGACCGGTTGCTGGCGGCCAACCCTCATGCGTCTTTGGTGACATTGGGCCCTTCCATCCTGCGCACCGAAACTGCCGGCGTAGTGGCCCCGGCCCTGGTGATCTATGAACTGGGCGGTTTGGGGAACGGGCCTGTCGCGGTGGAAGAGGGTGCGCAGCTTGCCCCCGCGCCCGTGGAGGAGCCGCCGCTGGCGGCCCAGGGGTTCGCGGCCATGTTCGCCGCTCCGGGAGACTGCGATGACTGAGGCCGCCATCGATGTGCCGGGTTTGATTGGCACCACTTATGCCCTAGTTAACCTCGGGTGCAAGGTGAACCGGGTTGAATCAGACGGTTTCGAGCGTCTGCTGCAGCGGACTGGCTTTCGTCCCGTCGAAGACGGTGTGCCGGCCTCATTGGTGGTGGTGAATACCTGCACGGTAACCGGGGAGGCAGAAAAGAAGACGCGCAAGGCGGTGCGCCAGGCGCTGCGCAGCCATCCGGGGGCGCTGGTGATGGTAACCGGTTGCGCCGCTGCCATCTCCCCTGAAGTGTTCTCCCTGATGGACGGTCGGGTGCAGGTGGTGCCGAAAGCGGAAGCGGATTTGTTTTTGGGAAAGCTGTCCGCCGTTTCGGGCCATAAAGCTGCTTCGGCCGTTGCCCCTGCAGAGGGGCTGGCCGGGGCTTTCGACGGCCCCGCCGAGTTGTCCCGCACCCGCCGCGGCGTGAAAGTGCAGGACGGCTGCAACAACGCGTGCACTTATTGCATCGTGCACGTGGCCCGGGGCAAGGCCACCAGCCGCCCGGCCGATGAGGTGCTTCGCGATTCGCTGGCGTTGGCGGAAGGGGGCGCCGGGGAAGTGGTGCTTTCCGGCATCAACCTGGGGTCCTACGATTGGGAAGGCATGAAGCTTGCAGACCTGCTGCTGCGGCTCCTGGCCGCCACTGAGGGGCAAGCGGTGCGTTTCCGCATCTCTTCCATCGAGCCCATGGACGTGGACGATGCCCTGGTGGAGCTTCTGGCCGCCTCTGGTGGGCGGGTGTGCCGCCATCTGCACCTGCCCTTGCAATCCGGCAGCAGCAAGGTGCTTGGAGAAATGGAGCGCCCTTACGGCGCTGACGAATTTCTGTGCCTGGTGGAACGGCTCTACCGGGCGTGCCCGACGCTTTCCCTGTCAACTGACATCATCGCTGGGTTTCCGGGGGAGACGGATGGCGAGTTCCAGGAAACGCTGGAGATGGCTCGCGCCTGCCGCTTCTCGAAGATTCATGCGTTTCCCTATTCGCAACGGGAGGGCACGCCGGCCGCCGTCCGAGCCGACCAGGTGGCCCCAGAGGTGAAGACCGCCCGCGCCCGGCAGTTGCGCCAGTTGGCCGCCCAGCTGCGGTGCGAGGACTTCGCCCGTCGCATCGGCACCGAGGAGCTAGCCGTTGTGGAGGAGCCCGGCCGCGCCTGCACCGAAAGCTACTACGAAATACCAGTTCCCCAAGGCCTCAACCCCGGGGAACTGGTAAAAACAACAATCCCAGCAACCTTCCTGGCCTAGTCAGCCTGCCGCCCTAGGGGAATGCCTCCATGGGTGGAGGCATTCTTCGCGTTCTGCCTCATTCGCAGCAAATGTGGGAGGTTGTGTTCACGTAGCCTGAAAGCATCAAAGCTTAAGCGTTCACCTGCAGCAGTTTTCGCTTAAGCTCGGCTTCCATCTGCCGCAGCTGCACTTCGGCTTCGGCGCGCTTGGCGCGGCCATCTTCTTGGATCTTCATTACTTCGTCGAAGGTCTGAATCAGGTTCTCGTTGGTGGCCTTCAAGGTTTCGATATCCACCACGCCCCGTTCGCTCTCGCGGGCCACTTCGATAGTGGACTGCTTCAGCTTCTCGGCGTTTTTCTTCAGAAGCTCGTTGGTCATGTCGGTCACAGCGGTTTGGGCCTTCAGAGCCGCTTCGTTGTTGGCCATGCCCAGCGCCAGCACCATTTGGCTTTTCCACAGCGGGATGGTGTTCACAAGCGTGGTCTGGATCTTCTCAATCATAAGCATCTCGTTGCTCTGCACCAGGCGAATCTGGGGTGCCATCTGCATGGCCACGGTGCGGGTGAGGTCCAAATCAGCCAGCTTCTTCTCGAAACGGTTGCAGGAGGCCTCTAGCTTCTGCACCGCCTCCGCATCCTCGGTGCGGCCGCTTTCCTTCGCCTTGGCCAGCAGTTCCTTCAAATCAGTGTTGCGCACTTCCTCGAGTCGCTTGCGGCCCGCCAGCAGGTACATGGTCAGCTCTTTGAAGTAGGAGAGGTTCAGATCGTAAAGTTGGTCCAGCATCGCAGCGTCTTTCAGCAGCGTAACCTGATGGCCCTCCAGCGCCTTCACGATCTTGTCCACGTTGGCCTCAGCCTTGTCGTAGCGGGCCTTCAGGGCGGTGAGGTTGTTGGCCTGCTTTTTGAAGAAGCCGAAGATGCCCTTTTCCTCCTCAAGGTCGAAGCTCTTGAGCTCGGTCACTACGCCGGCGATCAAGTCGCCCGCTTCCCCCAAATCCTGGGTGCGCACCTTCTCAAGGGCGGTTTCCGAGAAGCCGGCCATCTTCTGCTGCGCGCCGGCGCCGTATTGCAGGATCTGGGTGGTGTTGGACACGTCGATCTGCTGGGAGAAGGCGTCCACCTGGGCACGCTCTTCGGCGGACAGGGAGTCCTCCAGGGCGGGGGCCGCCAGCTCTTGCGGCTCCAGCACCACTGCCTCCACCGTGGCGGCGGCAGGCGGGGTGGAGGTGAGCTCCAGAGTAAGGGTGGGGGCGGGGATGGTGCTCACTTTCGTTTCGTCAGCCATAGGGATTCCTTTCTATGAGGCCGATGGGTGGTGCTCTTTTACTTGTCGGTGGGCTTGAACGGGCTTTCGGTGAGGCCCTCTTGGGCCAGCATCGCTTTCAGCACCGAGATGTCGGAGGAGACGTCCATCGACATGTCCTGGAACATCTCGTCCAGCTGCTTTTCGTAGGCCGCCTGCAGCACGTCTAAGGTCTGTTCGATTTCCTGGCGGGAAGAGGCGATGTTGCTCCCTTGCACCGGCTGCTCTTCCAGCGCATCGTAGGCGGTGAGCAGTTTGATGGTGGTGGGAAGGTAGATGTTGGTGAAGCGGGTCATGCCGTCGATGAGGGAGGGCTCTTCGGCGGCGCGGGCCAGAATGCGACTCACCAGCTCTTCGATGGCCACGATTTTTCGGCTCACTTCCTCGTCGTCGATGGCCGCGTCCAGGTCCTTCATCTGCTGCACGTAGTGCTCGCCCTCCTTGAGGAAGGCCTTTTGGGCGTCGGTAAGCCGCGAGGGCTCACCGGTTTTGCGGGATGATGGGCGCGTCTGCTCTTCTTCCAGGCTCTTCTTGCGCCTCTGCGCCTCGTCCGCCTGCGCCTGCCGGTAGTAGTGGTAGGCATTGTCGGTGACCATGAGGCAGGTGGCGTTGTCGTCCAGGTGCCCTTGGGGCAAGCTGCCGTTTTTGATGAGCTTGCGGCAAAGTGCCGTAAGCTTGGCGGGGCTCTTCTGCATTTGGGCGGAGAGCTCTTGGATGGTTACCACCTCGCGGCTGCCGGTGATGCGCTTGATGGATTTCAGGGCGCTGCCGGCCCGCAGGCGATTGATGCCCGCCGCCAGCAGCCAAATGGAAAGCCCCAGGGCGATGAGCGGCGGCAGCAGGTAGTCGAAGAAATACTCGGGGGATTGCACGGCAATCACGGACATCAGCTCCTCCATCGCCACATTGGCGAAGCTGACAGTGAAGATGCCGCCCAGCGCCGACATCCACACCCCGGCGTTGCTCTTGCCCTTGACAGGGGTAAACCGGGCGTTGATGGCGCGGGTGCGGGCCGCTTTCGCGCGCTTTTCGGCGGCGGCCGCCTGCTGCTGGGCCGCAAGTTCCTGCTGATGGGCCAGCGCTTGGCGCATTTTCTCGGCCTTCTTGGCGCTGTGCTGCTGGTAGCTGCCCACTGCTTGGCCGATGGCACTGCCCAGCGCGCTGCCGCCGGCGGCCAGGCCTTTGCCCACCGTGTCGCCGATGCTGCGGCAAAGCTGCTCGAATTCCTCCGGGGTCATGCTGCCCGCGGGAGAGCCTTTCGGCTGCTCCGGTGCGAAGGGGGGCACCTCGTAGGTCCCCGACTCTTGCTGTTGGTTTCCGTTGGTTCCGTTTGCGGGTGAAGTCATGGGCGTCCTTTAATGCCATAGATGTGCGAAGAATTGCGTCCACTGCTGTGTTGGGCACAGTCAGCCATCATACCATAGACCGATGGGGCTAATTCCGCGGCGGCCCGCTTGAACCGGCGCCGTTGCGACCGTTTTTGGTGGTTTGGGGGCGATGGCGCTTCCTTGCTGCAATCGGGGCCCTTAACGGGTAGAATTTCCCTACATATATATAGCAAGGAGGGTGTTGTGATTACTTTCAGCTTCAAGCAGCTGCGCCAAGTGCGCAGTGGGTGCAACTCTGTCGCAGGACGTCTCGCCTGCGCGGTGGCGCTGGTGGCCGTTGCCATGGCGGCGGGGTGCTCGTCGCCGGAGGTGCCGGAAGCGCAGCCGGCCACGGAACAGGGGCAGCCCATGAGCCGCGACGGCGCTGCGCCCGAAGAGCACGTGGGGGAAACCAGCCGGGCCATGGTGATTGCCGTGGGGGAGCAGGTGCTGTTGGTGAACACTGAAACCCAGGCCCCCTATTACCCCGCCATTCCCGAAGGCGGCCTGACCGACGTCGAGGGCAGGCCCATCTCCCCCGATCAACTGGCGGTGGGCAACGTGGTCGAGGTGACCGGCAACGGCATCATGCTGGAAAGCTATCCGGGGCAGTACCCCGGCGTCACGGCCATTCGGGTGGTGGAGCAGGGCAAGCCCGAAGACGCCCAGAAGTACCAGGCCCTCATTGATGAGCTGGCGGCGTCCGGCGCCACCGAGGGGGCGGTGCCCTTCGCTTCGGCCGCCTACCGCACCGAGACCGCCGACGCTTCGCTTCTGCTCGAGCCCGCGGGCTACACCTGGGAAATGCCGGACGGCACGGTGGACAGCCAAGAGCTCAATCTCACGGAGGCCGACGGCAGCGTCACCACCTCCTTAAACGATGCCCGCATTTCCGACAAGACCGACGTGACGGTGATGTTCGACGTTCCCGCCCAGGGGGTGGCGGTCACCCGCATGCCCCTTGCCGCCACCGCTTCCGGCCACGCGGTTGACGCCACGGCCGCCGAAGAGGCGGTGGAGTGCTTGCTCTCCGGTTCCGATGCGGCGTTTTCCATTCAACCGGACAGCCTGTACGTGGTGTCCGCCAACTTCGAGGCCGGTCAGGTGATATACGCTTTCGTAGCGCTGCCGCCCCGCTCCTAGCCTTGTGATACCATGGATTCATGACCAATACCACGCAAATCCTCATAACCGTGCCCCCCGAAGCGCCTATGGCGTCTGTGGTTGGGCAGGCCGATTGCCTCCTGCATCAGCTGCAGGAGGCTTTTAACGCCCGCATCACCGTGCGGGGCAACCAAATTGCCATCGATGGCGACGAGGTGGAATTGCAGCAGCTCACCGCCCTGTTCAGCGAGCTGATCAAGATGGCGCAGGAAGGGGAGGGGCCCACGGTGGATCATCTGGCCCATTCCATCGACCTGCTGCGCCGCGCCGAGTATTCCCCCTCGCTTCTGCGGGAGGACATCCTGCTCACTTACCGGGGCCGGGCCATTCGCCCCAAAACCGCCGGCCAGAAGCGCTACGTGGACGCCATTCGCCAAAACACCGTGACGTTTGGCATCGGGCCGGCCGGCACCGGCAAAACCTACCTGGCCATGGCCATGGCGGTGGCGGCCCTGAAGCGCAAAGAGGTGGGGCGCATCATCCTCACCCGCCCCATCATCGAAGCGGGGGAGAACCTGGGCTTTCTCCCTGGCACCCTCACCGAGAAGGTGGACCCCTACATCCGCCCCCTTTACGATGCCCTCTACGACATGACCGACAGCGAGCGGGCCAACCAGCTCATTGAGTGCGGCACCATCGAGATAGCCCCGCTGGCCTTCATGCGCGGCCGCACCCTGAACGACAGCTTCATTATTTTGGACGAGGCCCAGAACACCAAGCCGGAGCAGATGAAGATGTTCCTCACAAGGCTGGGCTTCGGGTCGAAGATGGTCATCACAGGGGACATCTCTCAAACCGACCTCACCTTCGGTACTTCCGGGTTGGTGCACGTGCGCCCCATTTTGGAGGGCATGGGCGATATCGCCTTCTGTGATTTCACCGGCAAAGACGTTGTGCGTCATTCTCTGGTGGCCCGCATCGTGGCCGCCTACGAGGGCGCCCGCGGAAAGGAAACCGCTTAAATGGACATTCTGATCAGCTACGATTACCGCGAGGAAGACCTCAAGCCGTTGCCGCTGCGCGAGCTCACCCAGTTTGTGCTGGCCAGCGAAGGGAAGCCCTTCAACACCGAGGTGTCGGTGAGCTTCGTGGACAATCCGTCCATCGCGGTGCTGAACGAGCGGTTCCGCGGCATCACGGGGCCCACCGACGTGCTGTCCTTCGAATGCGACAACGTTGAGGACGAGTGCTCTTGCCAGGAGCGGGAAGACCCCATCTACGAGCTGGGCGACGTGGTGATTGCGGCCGACGTGGCCGAAGCGCAAACCCACGAGTACGGCACCTCCTTCGAGGAAGAGGTGTCGCTTTTGCTGGTGCACGGGCTTTTGCACCTGTGCGGCTACGACCATATCGAAGACGACGACGCCGTTGTGATGGAGGGGCGCGAGAAGGAGCTGCTGGGGGCCTGGGCCGAACGGCGCCGCGCCGAGGCGGCGGAATAGGGCCGCATGGAGCAGCAGCCGTCCCCGAAAACGAAGATCACCCTTTCGCAGGCCTTCCGGTGCGCCGGCAGCGGCGTAATCGGTTGCGTGCGCACCCAGCGCAACATGAAGATCCACGTTGCGGCGGCCGTTGCCGTGGTGGTGGCCGGCCTGCTGTGCCGTCTTGCCCCCCTTGAGTGGTGCGCCGTGGCGCTGTGCATCGGCGCGGTTTGCGCGCTGGAGTGCGTGAACACGGCCGTGGAGGCGGCGGTCGATTTGGTGACGGAGGAATACCACCCGCTGGCCAAGGTGGCGAAGGACTGCGCCGCTGGCGCGGTGCTGGTGGCTGCGGCGGCCTCGGTGGCGGTGGGGATGCTGGTGTTTGTCCCGGCTATTTGCCGGTTGTTAGGGCAGTAGCGGCGCGTTGGCGCCGAGGAGGAAGGGCATGCTTGTGACCGAGGAGTTTCGTTCCGGGTTCGTCACCCTGGTGGGGCGCCCCAATGCGGGGAAATCCACCCTGATCAACGCCATTATGGGCAAGAAGATCGCCATCACCTCTTCCACGGTGCAAACCACCCGTCATCGGTTCCGCGCGGTGCTGAACCGCCCCGACTTCCAAATGATCATGGTGGACACCCCCGGCCTGCACAAGCCGAAGGACGCGCTGGGGGAAGAGCTGAACACCTCCGCCCTCAAAGCGCTGGAGGATGTGGACGTGGCGGCGTTTCTAGTGGACGCCTCCAAGCCCATCGGCAAGGGGGACCGCTGGATTGCCGAGCAGCTGCAGCGCAGCTGCGCCAAGAAGATATGCGTGTTGTCCAAGATAGACCTCGCCGACGACCGGCAGATTTCCGCCCAGCGGGAGGCGGCCGAGCAGTTGGGGCAGTGGGATGCGATGGTAGCGCTGTCGGCGGTGACTGGCTACAACGTGGAGGCCTTCGTGGAGGAGGCGGAGCAGCTGCTGCCGCCGGGGCCGGCGTGGTTCCCCCGCGACATGGAAACCGACCAGCCGCTTGAGGTGATGATCGCCGAGTTCATCCGCGAGAAGATACTGCGCAGCTTCAACGACGAGATTCCCCATGCCATCGGCGTGGCGGTGGACGAGTTCGAATACGATCGCAGGAAAGACCTGTACCGCATCTTCGCCATCATCTACGTGGAGCGCGACAGCCAGAAGGGCATCATCATCGGGAAGAAGGGGCAGGCCATCAAGGCCATCGGCATCGAGGCGCGGGAAGATTTGGAACACCTGCTGGGGTGCAGGGTTTTCCTGGACCTGTCGGTGAAGGTGCGCAAGAACTGGCGCCGCGACGCGAACCAGATTCGCCGTTTCGGTTACGGGGACGGCGTGGCATAGTTGTTGGCCTCGCGGTCATCGCAGCAGCTCGGCGCTGCTGCGCACAGAGGTAAATTTTCGCTTTCGGTATACAGCGGCCCTTCAAGTGCGCGATTTTTCTCGTACAATAGGAGCGACCATGCCAAGAGACGGGATGCTTCATGATCTGCCCCCAGTGCCATCAAGAAAACGAAGACAACGCTGCGGAATGCGCCCATTGCGGCGCCCCTTTGAGCGACGAGGGCTCCAAAGGGGCATCTCCCAGCGCGCTTATTTCCGAGTCGCTTGAGGAAGTGCGCTCAATGGCCGCCGTGCCGGAAGTGCTCGCGGCCGAAAAGATCTTAGGCGCTCAGGACGGCGGCGCCGAAGCCGCCGTTCGCAAGGAGAAGCTGGCCGAGGCAGTGCCCGAGCTGGTGGTGCCCTCCAAGGCCGGGCTTGCCACGCAGGTGCCGGTGCCCGAACCTCCGTCCAAAACAGGGCTTTCCGACAAGATTCCCGTTGTGGATGACGCTCCGGCGGTTTCCGAAGCTGCTCGCCTGAAGAGCAGCGGCCCCGTTCCGGCGGTGTACGCCGAAGAGCCTGCGGTGCCGTCGGTGGCCAAAGAGGCTGCCGAGCTGTTCGAGGGCGCCGATTACGACGAGCTTTCCGCCCCCGCCCTGGATTTTTCCGGCTTGGAGACTATCGTGGATTCCAGCTACGTGCCGCCGGCCCCCAGCCGCACGGGCGACACCATGGAGATACCCGTCATCGAAGACGACGCTGCTCCCCGTGCCCGCCAGTTCGTTGGCGGAGACGATCCCAAGCTGGCGAAGCAGCGCTCGAAAGAGCAAAAGAAGATAGACCGGGCCCTGGCCAAAGAGAAGAAAAAGAACGCCAAGGCCGCAAAAAAGGCGGCCGGAGCCGCGGCGGCCGGAGCGGTGGCTGCAACGGCGGTGGCGGCCGAGGCGGCCCATGCGGCCGAGGCGCCGGCTGCTGCAGCCGCTGCCGAGGGTGCCGCGCCCTCGCCCTGCGCCGCACAGGCAGCCGAGAAGAAGGGCGATTCTGCTCCCAAGGCTTCTGCGGCTCCTCAAAAACCCGTTAGCGAGAAGGTCGCCTCAAAAGCGGCAGAGCCGGCGGCTCCCCGCAAGAAGTCGAAGGCGAAAGTAGTGGTGGTCTGCATTGTGCTGGTGGCCGTTGCCGCTGCAGCCGCCGCCGGGCTCACCTACCATTACGAGCTTTGGGGCGGCAGAACCATCCCCAGCGTGATGGGGCAGCCGGCGGCCGAGGCCCAGCAAACGCTGGAAGCGGCCGGTTTCGCCGTTACGGTGCAGCAGGAAAAGAGCGACGAGCCCGAGGGCATCGTGCTGGCCCAAAGCCCTGAGGGCCGCAGGGCCGAAGCGGGATCGCTCGTCACTCTCACGGTGTCGGTGAGTCGCACCATCCCCGCCGTGGTGGGCATGAGCGCAGATGACGCCCTGGCGGCGCTGGCGGCCGAGGGTTACAGCGCCGTTTCCCAAACCGAGCAGAAATCCAACGATGCCGCCGGCACGGTGCTGGCCGTTTCCCCCGAGGTGGGCACCAAGGCCCCCACCACCCAGGAAATCACCCTTACGGTGGCCGTTCCCTTCACTGTGCCCGACGTGGCCGGCATGGATGGCGACCAGGCGAAAGAGGCCCTGTCGGCGGATTACGAAGTGGACGTGCGCTACACCTACACCGAAGACGTGCAGCCGGGGTACGCGGTGAGCACCGACCCCGAAGCCGGGTCGCAGCTTAACTCCGGCGAGACGGTGGTTCTGTACCTGGCGAAGTCTCGCGCCGCCGAGTGCGTGGCCTACGCCCAGGCCTACTTCAATTCCACCGACAAGTTCGTCATCGGCGGTGCCAATTACCGTATTGATCCGGCGAAGTTGACCATCGAGTACATCGGCGACGACACCATTCGCTACACCGTGTCTGCCATCGAGTACGGCAGCATTTTCGGCATCGTGGTGGAGAACAACGCCGCCGGTTGGCAGAACCTCACCGGCACCATTCGCTGGGACGATCAGGGCAACAACGTGGCCTCCGACCCCAGCATCAAGCGCGCCTAGGATAGGTTTTGGCGGGCCAGTCGTTTTGGGTGCGGGGGTTAGTGCTCCGCAAAACCAAGCTGGGGGAGTCCGACCTCATCGTTGAGCTTTTGAACGATGAGGGCTGCTTGGTGCGGGCCGTGGCCAAAGGCGCCCGCAAGCCCAAGAGCAGCTTCGCCAGCCGCCTGGAGCTGGGCAACTCGGTGGAGCTTCTGTGCGCTTCGGGGCGCGGCCTGGCTATCGTGCAGGAGTGCCGCCTGGTGAGCGCCCGCATGGGGCTGCGGCAAGATTACGACCGGTTGGTTTGCACCGAAGTGCTGTTGGAGCTTTTGTCCAAGTGCGCCCAGGAGGATTTGCCCCAGCCGAAGCTGCTGGCGATGGCTGAGGCGGCGCTGGATGCGCTCGCAGCGGCGCCGGCAGCGGCGGCTCTGGGGCTTTTGGCGGCCGCATTTTTGAAGGTGCTGGCCTTCGTGGGCCTGCGCCCCGAGCTACGCCGTTGCGTGGTGTGCGGGCGCCCTGCCGCCGGTGCCACCCGCTTTTCCGACTTCGAGGGGGGCGTGGTGTGCGCCGAGTGCGGTTCGCGGGTGGAGGCCCGCTTCTACCCGGCCGAGGTGCTCTCTGCCGCTGCCTTTTTGCTCCATACGCCGTTTGCCCAGATTGCCGAAGCACCGGTTGCCTCCGAGGCTGCCCGTGAAGTGCTGCAGATGGCCGCCTCCCTTGCCCAAGTGCACCTGGATTTCACCCTCCGCAGCCTGCGCATGCTGTGACCTTGCCTTAGCGGCCAGGGGCAAGTTGTGACCGGTTCGGGGAGATTTTTGCCGGTGGGAAACTTTTTCTTGTGGCTTTATGGGGGCGCCCCTATACTTTAACGGCTGCCCATTTGGCAGTGCGTCGATGCTTGGCTTTCACGGGCCACCCCATGAGGGCCCAGCTCTGACGATTTTGACATAAGGGCCACGGGCCCGGCATAGTTGAAAGGTGGAACAATGGCCAACAAAGACAGCATCAGCAAAGAGCGCACCGCTGAGCTCATCCGCGAATTCGGCAAGGACGAGCACGACTCCGGCAGCGCCGAGGTGCAGGTGGCGATCCTCTCCGAGCGCATCCGCAACCTCACCGAGCACCTGAAGGTGCACAAGAAGGACAACCACACCCGCCGCGGTCTGATGATGCTCATCGGTAAGCGTCGCGGCCTGCTGAAGTACATTAAAGAGCGCGACATCGACAACTACCGCGCCCTCATCAAGAAGCTCGGCATTCGCGACAACATCTAAGTTGAAACCGTCAAGGCCCGCAGGTAAGCGGGCCTTGCGTTTAGGGGGCCGAAACCTCCTGCGCCGGGCATCCGGTGCGAAGCAGTGAAGAAGCTCGGCGGCAATAGGGCCGGCGAGGCGAAGAGAAAGAAAAAGCATATGGAAAAAATCGTCGAATCCTTCGAGCTGTACGGCAAGGAATATCGACTGGAAACCGGCGAGCTGGCCAAGCAGGCCACGGGCGCTGTACTGGTTACCTGCGGAGAGACCTCCGTTCTGGTGACCGCGGTGGTTTCCAAACAGGAGAAAGACTACGACTTCTTCCCGCTCACCGTGGACTTCATGGAGAAGATGTACGCGGTGGGACGCATCCCCGGCGGCTACCTGAAGCGCGAGGCGAAGCCCTCTGACAAGGGCACCCTCACTGCCCGCATGATCGACCGCCCCATCCGCCCCGGCTTCCCCGACGGCTTCAAGCAAGAAGTGCACGTGGTGGCCACTACGTTTGTGGTTGACGGGCAGAACCCGCCCGACACCATCTGCGTTGCCGGCGCCAGCGCCGCGCTTCTAGCGGGTGGCGCGCCTTTCGACGGCCCTGCTGCCTGCGTGCGCATCGGTCGCGACAAGGAAACCGGCGAGTTCATTGTGAACCCCACTTACGCCGAGCAGGAGAACTCCGATTTGGAGCTCACCATCGCCGGTACCGCCGACTACATCTCCATGGTGGAGGCCGGCGCCCATGAGATTTCCGAAGAGGACATGCTGGCCGCCATGACCTTCGGCCAAGAGGCCATCGCCGCCTTCTGCGAGAAGCAGGCCGCTTTCCTGGCGAAAGTGAACCCCGAGCCCATGGACTACACCATCCACGTGGCCGACCCTTGCGTGGCCGAGCGGGTGGGCGAGTACTACGACGCCATGGCCGCCGCCCTGAAAGACCCCGACAAGCTTTCCCGCATGCAGAAGGTGGAAGAGCTGAAGGCCGCCATCAAGGTCGACAGCTTCACCGAGGAAGAGCAAGCGGCCTGGGGCAGCGACATTGCCGCCGCCTGCAAGGCGCTGGAGAAGCGCGCCATGCGCCGCATGATCATCGAAACTGGCGAGCGCGTTGACGGCCGCACCCCCGAGGAGATTCGCCCCCTGTACATCCGCCCCGGCTATCTGCCCCGCGTGCACGGCTCCGGCCTGTTCCAGCGCGGCCAGACCCAGGTGATGTCGGTGTGCACCCTTGGCATGCTGAACGAATGGCAGCGCCTGGACACCATCGACCCCGCCGAGGGCAAGCGCTACATGCACCAGTACAACTTCCCGCCCTACTGCACTGGCGAGGTGGGCCGCATGGGCGCCCCGAAGCGCCGCGAAATCGGCCACGGCGCGCTGGCGGAGCGGGCGCTTCTGCCGGTGCTGCCCAACGAGGACGACTTCCCCTACGCCATTCGCGTGGTTTCCGAGGTGCTGGAATCCAACGGTTCTTCTTCCATGGCTTCCACCTGCGGTTCCACCCTGTGCCTGATGGATGCCGGCGTGCCGATTTCCGCCCCGGTTTCCGGTGTGGCCATGGGCCTTATCAAAGAGGGCGATGACGTGGTGGTGCTCACCGACATCCAGGGCATCGAGGACTTCCTGGGCGACATGGACTTCAAGGTGTGCGGCACCCCCAACGGCATTACTGCCCTGCAGATGGACAACAAGGCCAAGGGGCTTTCCGTTGAGATTCTGGCCCGTGCCCTGAAGCAGGCCCACGAAGGCCGTGCCTTCATTTTGGACGCCATGCTGGAGCAAATTCCGGCGCCCCGCGAGGAGATGCGCGAAACCGCTCCCCGCATCGAGACCATCAAGATCCCGGTGGACAAGATTCGCGACGTCATCGGCTCCGGCGGCAAGGTGGTGCGCGGCATCCAGGAGGAAACCGGCGTCTCCATCGACATTCAGGAAGACGGCACCATCCATGTGGGCGCCACCGACGGCAACGCCATGGAGGCAGCCAAGGCCATCATCCTGGGCATTGTGAAAGAGCCCGAAGTGGGCGAGGAGTTCGACGGCGAAGTTGTGGGCATCAAGGACTTCGGCGCCTTTGTGAAGCTCACTCCCTCCAAGGACGGCCTCTTGCACATCTCCCGCGTGGCCCAAGGGCGCGTGGGCAAGGTGGAAGACGTGCTGAACATCGGCGATGTGGTGAAGGTGAAGGTCATCGAGGTGGACCCGAAGACCGGCAAGATTTCGCTGGATCGCCTGGACAAGCCCGAGGCCCCCAAAACCGAGGGCGGCGAGAAGCGCGAGCGCAAGGGCGATGAGGGCAAGGGCGAGCGCCGTCCCGGCATGGGCAGCCGCACCCCCCGTCGTTCCCATCGCGGCTAAGGGCGAAAGCGATGATTTCCGTTGCCGTAGCCGGATGCGCCGGGCGCATGGGCCAGCAAGTGGTAGCGGCGGTGAACGGGGCCGATGACATGCAGCTGGCCTGCGGCATCGACCCGGCGCTGCCCGCCGAGGACTTCCCGGTGTTTGCCACGGTGGCCGAGGCCTTGGACGCATGTGCGGTGGACGTGCTGGTAGACTTCACCCGCCCCGACGTTGTGGCCGCCAATTTGGCGGAGGCGCTGCCGCGCGGCGTTGACTGCGTGGTGGGCACCACCGGCCTTTCCACGGAGAAGCTGGAGGAGCTCGCGGCGCTGGGCCCCGCCGGCACCGCGCTGTTCTACGCCCCCAACTTCACTACTGGCGCTGTGCTAATGATGGAGTTTTCCCAGGTGGCCGCCAAGTACTTCCCGCAAGTGGAAGTGATCGAGTACCACCACGAGAAGAAGTTGGACGCTCCGTCGGGCACGGCGGTGCGCACGGCGCAGCTGATTGCCGCCGCCCGCGAGGGGCAGCCCAGCGAGGCCCCCGGGCGCGAGACCGAAATCGCCGGGGCCGAGGGTGCCCGCGGCGCCCTTATCGATGGCATCCCGGTGCATTCGGTGCGCTCGGCCGGCTTTTCCGCCAGCCAAGAGGTGATTTTCGGGTCTTTCGGCCAAACGCTTACTTTGCGCCACGATTCGTGGGACCGCGGCTCGTACATGCCCGGTGTTCTGCTGGGCATCCGTTCGGTGGGGGAGCGGGAAGGGCTCGTGGTGGGGCTCGAAACCTTCATGGGCTAGCCCGCCGCACAAGATATGGCATAATTTCCCGGGCAACCCCTGCTCGGGATTTCTCATATGAACAAGGAGCAACCATGGAAAACCTGCCCTTTGGCCGCATGATTACGGCGATGGTGACCCCCTTCGACGAGGCGGACGAGTTGGACGTGCCGCGGGTCAAGCAATTGGCAGACTGGTTGGTGGTGGGCGGCAACGATGCCCTTATCATCAACGGCACCACCGGCGAGAGCCCCACGGTTTTCTATCCTCAGAAAATGGAGCTGTTCCGCGCCGTGCTGGAAGCGGTGGACGGTCGCGTTCCCGTGATTGCCAATGTGGGGGACAACTGTACCGCCGACACCATCGACTTCGCCCTCAAGGTGCAAGAGCTGGGCGTGGACGGGTTCATGTGCGTGGTTCCCTATTACAACAAGCCGCCCCAAGAGGGCATGTACCAGCACTTCGCCGCCATTGCCCGTGCGGTAAAGCTGCCCATCGTGCTGTACAACATCCCCGGCCGCTGCGTGGTGAACATGGAGGCGGAAACCACATTGCGCCTTGCGCGCGACTTTGAAAACATCGTGGCCATCAAGGAGGCATCGGGGCGCATGGAGCAAGTGGAGGCCATTGTGGCCGGCGCTCCCGAGGGCTTCGCGGTGTATTCGGGCGACGACTCCGCCACCTTGCCCATTATGGAGCGGGGCGGCGTGGGGGTTATCTCCACCATCGGCAACGTGGCGCCCGAGCGCATGCGGCAGCTGGTGTACCTGGCGGCGGAGGGCAACTTTGCCGAGGCGCAGCGGGTCCATGACCAGCTGCTCCCCCTGATGGAAGGGCTTTTCGCCACCTCCAACCCCATCCTGGTGAAAGAGGCCCTGAAGCTGATGGGCTTCCCGGTGGGGGGCGTGCGCCTGCCGCTGGTGAACGCCACGCCGCAGCAATCGGCCGAGCTCAAGGCCATTATGGAAGCGGTGGGGGTTCTGTAGCCCCGCCGGCCGTCTGGTCTGACAACTGACACGAACATGGGGGAGCTGGGGCCGCGTTTGGACGGCCGGCTCCCGCATCCATATATAAGAGAGGACACTTCTGTGACCGATGAGAACAAGAATGCCCCTGAAGAGGGGGGCAAGAACCCGCAGCGGCGCACTAAACGCCGCACCAGCACCTACAAACATGTGAACATCGACCGGCAACGGCCCAAGCTCACCCGCGAAGGGGAGGGGGCCTCGACGAAAGAGGGGGCGCCGGCCCCGAAGAAGGAAGGTTCCGGCCAGCGCCAGAAGGGGCAGCAAAAGCCCAAGCAGCGGGCCAGTGTGAAGAAGAGCCCCAATTCCGTGCTGCGGGTTATTCCCCTGGGCGGCCTGGACGCCATCGGCAAGAATATGACCGCCTTCGAATGCGACGGCGACATGATCTTGGACGATGCGGGCCTGATGTTTCCCGACGACGACCATCCGGGCATCGACCTCATCCTGCCCGATTACACCTACGTGCTGGAAAACGCCGAGAAGCTGAAGGGCATCGTGGTCACCCACGGCCATGAGGACCACACCGGTTCGCTGCCCTACCTGCTGAAGGACCTGGGCGTTACCGTGCCCATTTACGCCACTAAACTCACCTTGGGGCTCATCGAGGGCAAGTTGGCCGAGCACCGCATCAAAAACGCCAAGTTGGTGGAGATCAAGCCGGGCGACCAGATTCGCCTCGGCTGCTTCGTGGTGGATTTCTTCGCTGTGAACCACTCCATCCCTGGTGCCGTGGGGGTGTTCCTGCAATCGCCCGCCGGCAATGTGCTGCACACCGGCGATTTCAAGCTGGACCAAACCCCCATCGACGGGGTGCATACCGACTTCGGCGCCTTGGCGGACTTCTCAAAGAAGGGCGTCGATCTGATGCTCTCCGACTCCACCAACGCCACCAACCCCAACTTCACGCCGTCGGAGGCGGAGGTGGGCAAAACTCTGTCCCAAATCATCTCCCAGGCGAAGGGGCGCGTCATCATCGCGTCGTTCGCCAGCCACATCCACCGCATGCAGCAGATTTGCGATGCGGCGGTGGCCAGCGGTCGCAAGGTGGTGGTGACGGGCCGTTCCATGATCCAGAACACCGACATCGCCCGCAAGCTGGGCTATCTCAATATTTCCGATAACGACCTCATCGACGCCTACGATTTGAAGGGCATCCCGTCGGACCAGGTGGTAATCATGTGCACCGGTTCGCAAGGAGAGCCGCTTTCGGCCCTGGCTCGCATCGCCAACGGCGAGCACCGCACCATCGACATCGAGCCGGGCGACACGGTTATCATCTCTGCCACGCCGGTGCCCGGCAACGAGAAGGCGGTCACCCGCGTCATCAATTCGCTGGCGAAAATCGGGGCCGATGTGTATGACAAGTCCCGCGCCCGCGTGCACGTGTCCGGCCATGCCGGCGCCGAAGAGCTGAAGATCATGCTGTCCATCGTGGCGCCGAAGGCCTTCATGCCGGTGCACGGCGAGGCCACCCACTTGCGGGCCCATGCGGGCTTGGCCGAGGCCACCGGCGTGGCGCCCGAGAACATCTTCGTGCTGGAGAACGGCGAATCGCTGGAGCTCACCTCGAAGGGGGTGCGCTTGGGCGAGCCGGTGGAAAGCGGCGTGGTGTACGTGGACGGCCTTTCGGTGGGCGACACTTCCCAGGACGTGCTGGACGAGCGCACCAAGCTGGGCAATCAGGGCTTCGCCTCCATTGCCGCGGCCGTGAACCTGAAAACCCGTAAAACGGTGGGGGAGGTGCAGCTGGAGATGCACGGCATCACTGGCGGCGATGACTACTACCTGGCAGACGAGGCAGTGTCGGCCGTAAGGAACGCGCTGGGGCGTCAGCTGGCCAAGGGCGGCGGCGTGAAAGAGCTGCGCAAAGTGGCCCGCGATGCTCTGCTGTCCGTCCTTTGGGACCGTGCAAAGCAGCGCCCGATGGCCTGTGTGAGCATCATCGAAGTATAAGGTGTAGAATATCCCCTGCAAAACACAGCCCTAAACGTACTACTGCAAAGGAACTACCGTGGCTCGAAAAACAGCCTCCTCAAATGCCAAGAAGCCGGCTACGCGCAAGCCTTCCCAGAAGGCGCGCGCGGCGGCGCCGGCCAGCAACCAAGGCCCCCTCTTCGATCAGAAAACCCGCACCGACATCGGCGGCGTGGTGCTGATCGCGCTGGGGGTCATTCTTTTCATCGCCGCCATCATGCCCACTGAGGGGCTGGTGAGCGACTTTGCCGGCAACGCGCTGCGTATGTTGTTTGGCACCGGCGCCTATTTCGTGCCGCTTTTCCTGGTGGCCATCGGCTTTACCTTCGTGTGGCGCTTCGACAAGCAGCGCATGTCCATCCGGGTTTCGCTGGGGCTGGTGATCATCTTGGTGGCGGTGCTGTCGCTGTGCGCCCTTGCCACCCCCATCCCCACCGCTTCCTATGACGATTTCTTCCAAGTGGCCGCCCTGCAGTACCACGGCGGCTACTTGGGAGCGGCGGTGGCCTGGGTGCTCTGCGTGCTGTTCGGCCCCGTCATCAGCGCCATCATCTTGGTTGCCCTCATTGTTGTGGGGGTGATCGTCATCGGGTTTTCCCTCACCGACTTGCTGGAGCGCATCCGCGCGTACCGCGATGCCCGGGCTGAAGCGCGGGAGCAGGAATTGGATCAGCAGGTGCCGGAATTCGCCCGCATCCGCCGCGGCCGCGACGGGCGCACCTTGCGCAGCCTGGACACCGAGCTTCCCATGCCTGCCGGCCAGGCCACCATGGTGGTGGGGGCCCCGGCACAGGAGTGCGCTGCCCGTGGCCGCCACAGCGGTGCCGCCCTGAAGACGGCGGTGTTGCCGCCTCAGAACTTCGAGCAGTCGCCGGTGGAGCAGCCGGCCCTTACCCGCCGTTTGAAGAAGGCCGACGACCCGGCGCCGCCGCGCAAGAAGGCGTCCGCCAAGAAGGCGGCCCCTGCCCCCGCTCCCGAGGCGGAAGCGTCCGGCGACGGGTTCCAGCTGCCCTCCATGAGCCTTTTGGAGTCGGGGGTTGGCAAACGTGGCGGCTCAACCCCTGAAGAGCTGGCGGAAGTGGGGGCCGAGCTGCAGGGCACCCTTGAGGATTTCGGGGTGATGGCCAGCGTTGTGGGCTGGGTGGAAGGCCCCACGGTAACCCTGTTCAAAGTGGATTTGCCCTCCGGCGTGCGGGTGAGCAAGGTAACCAACCTCACCGACGACATCGCCCTCGCGCTTGCCGCCCCCGGCGTGCGCATCTTCGCTCCCATCCCCGGTACCAACTACGTGGGCATCGAGGTGCCCAACCGCAAGCGCCAAACGGTGTACCTGCCCGACGTGCTGGCCGCCGCCGGCCCCGGCCCCTTGCAGGTGGCCATCGGCGAGGACGTGGAAGGCCATTCCATCGTGCACGACCTGGCCAAGATGCCCCACGTGCTCATCGCCGGCACCACCGGTTCGGGCAAGTCGGTGGAAGTGAACGCCATGATCATGTCCATCCTGCTGCGGGCCACGCCGTCGGAAGTGCGCTTCATCATGATCGACCCCAAGCGGGTGGAGTTCGCCCCCTACGAGGGCATTCCCCATCTGTACGTGCCGGTGGTAACCGAATGCCGCGAAGCTTCCAGCGCCCTTTCCTGGGCAGTGGCGGAAATGGAGCGGCGCCTGAAGCTGTTCTCCAAGTGCGGCGTGCGCAACATCATCTCCTTCAACGAGAAGGCCAAGGCGGCCCAAGCGGCCGATGAAGAGGCCCAGGCCAAGGGGGAGGAAGCTTCCGAGAATCCCTACGGCGAGCCGATTCCCTACATCGTCATCGTCATCGACGAGCTGGCCGACCTCATGATGAACGTGGGCAAGGAAGTGGAGTTCTCCATCAGCCGCCTGGCCCAGCTGGCCCGCGCCGCCGGCATCCACCTCATCATTGCCACCCAGCGTCCCTCCACCAACGTGGTCACCGGTCTCATCAAGGCGAACATCACCTGCCGCATTGGCCTTACGGTGGCCTCTGGCATCGACTCCCGCGTTATCCTCGACTCCACTGGCGCCGAGAACCTCATCGGCATGGGCGATTTGCTCATTTCCAAGCCGGAATACCCCAAGCCGGTGCGCGTGCAGGGGCCCTACGTGCCCGATGAGGAGATAGCCGCCGTGGTGGAGCACCTGAAGTTGCAAGGGGAGCCAGAGTACCACACTGAGATCCTTTCCACCAACGTCATGTCCGTGGGGGACACCTCCACCATGCCCGGAGGCGGCGGTGAAGACGACGATCCGCTGCTGTGGGAAGCCGCCGAAGTGGTTGTTTCCAGCAATTTGGGCTCAACTTCTGCCCTGCAGCGCCGTCTTAAAGTAGGCTATGCACGAGCGGGTCGCATTATGGACCAACTGGAAGAGAAGGGCGTGGTGGGCCCGGGCAACGGGTCGAAGCCGCGAGAAGTGTTGGTAGACGAATTGGAACTGGAAACGCTGAAGGCCTTCGAGGCGGGCGATTCCATGGCAGACGAGGAGTACTGACATGGGCAGGCAAGTGCCTTTTGGGGACATTCTCCGCGATGCGCGCGAACGTGAGGGGCTGGATTTGAACACGGCGGCGCGCAAGCTGCACATCCGCCCCGACATCCTGCGCGCCATCGAGGACAGCGATTTCGCCCGCATGCCCCCGCGCGGCTACACCCGCAACATGGTGAACGCCTACGCGCGGCTGGTGGGGCTGAACGCTTCCCAGATGTCCTCCCTTTACGCCGATCAGGCCTATGCTTTCGAGGTGGGCCGCAGCCGTTCCGACGAGCTGCGCCTTGACAGCCGTTCCCGTAGCGGCGCTTCCGGGCGGCCCTCGTCGAACCGCCCCCGCTCCGCGGCGTCTTCTTCTCGCTCCCAAGGGGGCTACAACGGCCGCACCGCATCGGGCCGGGGCATTTACGACGACCGTACCGACATGCAAGGGCGGGCCTATTCAACCCGTTTCTCCGGGGGGTCGCAAGGGCGCAGCGCCGGCTCTTACCGCAATGTGTACGCCGGCGGTTCTGCGGCGTCGACTGCATCTAAACTGCCCTTCATCCTCATCGGCATCATTGTTTTGCTGATTCTCATCATCGTGTTGGTGCTGCTGTTCGGCAACAAGGGGCAGGCGGAAACGGACGTGCCCGAGAACATGCCCATCGCCGGCCTCACCAACACCGCCAACCCCACTCAAGGGGAAGCCGACCCCGCCCAGGCGGCACAACAGGCGGCCCAGGCGGCGCAGCCCAAAGTGGAAGAGCCGCCCACCAAGGCGGTGTTCACCTACGAGGTGCCCGAGGGGCAGTCCGCCTACATCGAGATTAAGGTGGGGGACACCACCAGTTACGATACCGCGTCCATTATTGAGGGACCCAAGGAAAAGTCCTACGATGTCACCGACACCCTTACCTTTGCCACTACCAGCCCCGATTCGGTGGTGCTCACCCTCGACGGCGAAGTGGTGAAGCCCACGGAGGCCCGCCAGGGCACCGGGGTGTACAACTACACCGTGAACTTCTCCGATATCCTGGCCCAATGGAAGGCGGACCATCCGGAGGCCGAGGACAACACCAAGAAGGACGACGACGCGGCGGCGGATGACACTGCCCCTGGCGGGGAGGGCTCCGGCTCTTCCGGTTCATCTGGCGACGGGTCCGCCTCCGCTCAGTAATTTGACGTTTACCAAGAGGAAGGTGCTGCATCGTCATGGCAAAAGAAGCAAGCTTCGACATTGTGTCCACCGTGGACATGCAAGAGGTTGATAATGCGTTCCAGCAGGCTAAAAAGGAAATAGCCCAGCGCTACGATTTGAAGGACTCCGGCGCTGAGATCACGCTCGACAAGGCCAAGGGGCAGGTGGGCATTGCCGCGCCGGCCGATTTCGTGGCCAAGCAGGTGATGGACGTGTTCGGTTCGAAGCTGATCAAGCGTGGTATCGCGCTTTCGGCCCTCAGCTGGGGCGAGTCAGTGGCCGCTACCGGCGGCAGCGTTCGCCGCACCGGCACCGTCATCAACGGCATCGAGAAGGAAACCGCTTCCAAGATTTCCAAGGACATCCGCGACACCAAGCTGAAGTGCAAGGTGCAGATAGAGGGAGACAAGCTGCGGGTAACTTCCGCGTCCCGCGATACCCTGCAGGAGGTCATCGCTTTCGTGAAGGGCCAGGATTACGGCCAGCCGCTGCAGTTCACCAACTACCGCTAAGGCGCGCGTTCATGGCCGTTGAAATCGACGGGGGCGTCCGCGGCAAAGCGGTGGCGCTGATTACCATGGGCTGCGCCAAAAACGAGGTGGACAGTCAGCACATGACGCGGCGCCTCATGGCGGCCGGCTACCGTATGGAGGAAGACCCTTCCCGCGCCGACTGCATTATCGTCAACACCTGTTCCTTCATCCAAAGTGCCACCGAGGAATCGCTTGAGGCGGTATTCGAGGTGCTGGGGCTGGAGAACGTGGCGGCCGGCGCTGCGAAGGTGGTGGTGGCCGGGTGCATGCCGGCCCGCTACGGCGCGCAGCTGGAAGAGTCGCTGCCGGAGGCCAGCAGCTTCGTGCCCTGCAGCAAAGAAGACGATATCGCTGCCGTTGTGGACGGGCTTTTGGGGGTTGTGCGTGGCGAGGGCGACGAGCAGCCCCGCTACCAAGCCGCCGGGGCGCTTCCGGGCGAATACGGCACCTATGCCTACGTGAAGATTTCCGACGGCTGCGACCGCCGCTGCGCCTACTGCGCCATCCCCGCCATCCGTGGCGCTTATCACAGCTTTCCCTTCGCTGCAATCGATGGTGAAGTGAAGAGGGCCGTTGAGGGAGGGGCGGGGGAGATCTGCCTCATTGCCCAAGACACCGGCCGGTGGGGGCAGGATTTCGAGGAGTCGCTCTCGCTTGCCTGGCTGATGGACGAGTTGGCGGCCCGTTATCCGCAAACCTGGTTCCGCGTGCTGTACCTGCAGCCGGAGGGGGTTACCGACCAGTTGCTGGCGGTGATGGCGGCCCGCGACAACGTGTGCTCGTATCTGGACATTCCCCTCCAGCATGTGGACAAGGCCGTTTTGCGCTCCATGAACCGCGCCGGAAGCCGGGAGGCGTTCGAGGCGCTGGTGGAGCGCGTCCAGGCGGCAGTGCCCGATGTCACACTGCGCACCACGCTCATCGCCGGCTACCCCGGCGAGACGGAGGAGCAGTTCGAGGAACTGCTCGATTTCGCCGCCGCGGGGCTGTTCGATTACGTTGGGGTGTTCCCCTTTTCGCCGGAGGAGGGCACGGCTGCGTGCGATTTGCCCGACCAATGGGAAGAGGCGGTGCGAATGGAGCGTGCCCAAGAGCTCAGGGACGTGGCCGACAGCGCCAGCTGCGCCAAGGTGGCCGAGCGCGTGGGGCGCAGCTTCCCCGTTTTGGTGGAAGGGCGCGAAGAGGACGGCCAGCTTTTCGGCCGCGCCATGTGCCAGGCGCCCGAAGTGGACGGGTGCACCTACCTCGTTTCGGGCGAGGTGGGGGAGAAGCGTACGGTGACCATTGGCGACACGCTTTTCTACGAGATGGAGGAAGAGTAATCTCATGGCCGGTTCCGCATCCGAAAAGCTCTGGACCCCTTCCAACATCATCACCGTGGCCCGCATTTGCCTGGTGCCGTTGTTCGTCATCGTCCTCATCACCCCTTGGCCGGAGTGGATGGGGCTCGAATTCATCACCGCGCAGCAGCAGAGCCTGCTTGCGGCGGCCATATTCATTGTCATTTCCTGCACCGATTGGCTTGACGGCTATTTGGCCCGCAAGCGCAACGAGGTGACCGACTTCGGCAAGTTCATGGATCCCCTTGCCGACAAGATCCTCACCACGGCGGCGCTGCTGGCCCTGGTGGAGCTGAAAGTGCTTCCTTCTTGGCCCGTCCTCATCATCCTCACCCGCGAGTTCATCGTGGCCGGCGTGCGCATGGTGGCGGCCTCGAAGGGCGTGGTAATCGCCGCCAGCTGGTACGGAAAGGCCAAAACCGTCTTTCAGATCATCGCCATCGTGATGTTCCTCATCAAAGACGTGATGGTGTTTCCCAACGTTGCCGATTTCAACTACTTCTACGTGCTCTCATGGATCGTCATGGTGGTGGCGCTGGTGCTCACCATCGTGTCTATGATGGATTATCTGGTGAAGTCCCGCAGCCTGCTGGGTTTCAGTGACGGCGCCCAAAGCGCCCCTGGCCCTTCTGTGGCCCAGCTTCAGGAGCGCATTCGCGAGAAAGCGGCCGAGGTGGTGCGGATGGCGAGCGCAAGCGGCGTTACCGTTGCCACTGCCGAGAGCTGCACCGGTGGCTTGATTGCCGGGGCCCTCACCGAGGTGCCGGGCAGTTCGGAAGCGGTGCTAGGCGGCATCGTGAGCTATGCGAACTCGGTGAAAGAGGGGCAGCTGGGGGTGAGCGCCGAGGCGCTGGCCAGCGATGGCGCGGTCAGCGAGGCCTGTGCGCTGCAGATGTGCCAAGGGGCCCGAAACCAGCTGGGCAGCAGCTGCGCAGTGGCGGTAACCGGCATCGCCGGCCCGGGAGGCGCGGTGCCGGGAAAGCCGGTGGGAACCGTGTGGGTGGGCTATGCCGACGCTACCGGTGCTCGGGCCCAGCTGTGCCATTTCGAGGGGGACCGTCAGCAGGTGCGGCTGCAGACGGTGGAATTTGCCCTTGACTGCTTCTTGCGGCATCTTTCGTCTTAAGGCGGGTTTTTGGGGAAAATTTGGCGCACCGGCGCGGCACATCTGATGGGGCTACGGCGAATCGGCGGAGAACTCTTTTGGCGAGGGCGCCGAGAATCCGGCGAATAGCTTGGTGAGTTTTCCTTCCCGCGCGATGCATTCGGCGGGTTTTCCCGTGGGCGCGTTGATAGCCGTTTGGCGCCCTATTGGCGATTGCGGAACCTATCCTGAACCTATGACGGGCGTTGGGGAGAAATAGGAAGTTTCTTCTTGACTCCCAAACATGTGTTCGTATAATAGGAAAGGAATTTCAGTGAACGCGCAAGAAGGGATCCCCATGACATCCGACAAGGCAACCGCCCTGAAAATGACCACCGATCAAATCGAGTCGAAGTTCGGCAAGGGCTCTATTATGAAGTACGGTGACGGCGGGGTGGACCTGGCCGTGGCCGCCATTCCCACCGGTGCCCTTCCGTTGGATGCCGCTTTGGGCATCGGGGGCGTTCCGCGCGGCCGCATCATCGAGATATATGGCCCTGAATCCAGCGGCAAAACCACTCTGGCGCTGCAAATCTGCGCCGAAGCCCAGGCGGCTGGCGGCATCGTTGCCTACATCGACGCCGAACATGCCCTTGACCCGGTGTACGCGGCCCGTTTGGGGTTGGATATCAACGAAGTGCTCATCTCTCAGCCTGACACTGGCGAACAGGCGCTGGAGATTTGCGACATGCTGGTGCGCTCCGGCGCCATCGACTGCGTGGTCATCGACTCTGTGGCCGCCCTTGTGCCCCGTGCCGAAATCGAAGGGGAAATCGGCGACACCACCGTGGGCCTGCAGGCGCGCCTCATGTCCCAGGCCTTGCGCAAGTTGGCAGGCTCTCTGTCCAAATCCAACACCACCTGCATCTTTATCAACCAGCTGCGCGAGAAAATCGGCGTCATGTTTGGCAACCCGGAAACCACCACCGGCGGCCGCGCCCTCAAGTTCTTCTCCAGCGTGCGCATCGATATCCGCAAGTTCGATACGTTGAAAATCGGCCAGGACGCCGTAGGCATCCGCGTGCGCGCCAAGGTGGTGAAGAACAAAGTTGCCCCTCCTTTCCGCCAGGCGGAGTTCGACCTCATCTACGGCGAGGGCATTTCGAAGGAGGGCTGCGTGCTCGACATGGCGGTAGAGTGCAAGGTGGCCAAAAAGAGCGGTGCCTGGTACACCTACGGTGAGCAGCGGCTGGGCCAGGGGCGCGAAGCGGCGAAGCTAACCTTGAAGGAAAACCCCGAGCTTCGAGACGAGCTGGAGGCCAAGGTACGGGAGGCTTACAACATCCCCATCATCGCGCCTGCGGCGGATGGCGAAATTAACGCCGTGCCCAAGCCGGCAAAGAAAAAGTAAATGGCCCAACTGTCTCAAATCGAGGAGCTTAAGGCCCGCATCGCTGAAATCGAAGCGGGCCGCACTTCCGCTTCTGCCGATGAGCGCGGTGGCTCCCTTGCCGGTGGCGCTGCGGCTGCAGCAGCAGGGCTTTGCTCGCCTGCCCCGGGCGGGTGCCCTTCGGCGACCAAGGGGCAGGGCGGCGAGGGTTCGCCTTCCAAGTTGGCGGCGCAAGACGGAAAAGCCGAGAAGCTCAAAGATGCCGCCAGCGCCTATCAGCGCATCCTTCGCATTGTGGCAACTCGCGAGCAGTCCTCCGCCAAGGTGCGGGAGAAGCTGATTCGCGCAGAATTTCCGGCCGATGCGGCAGAAGAGGCGATAGAGAGGGCCCAGCGCCTCGGCGTGATCGACGATGCGCGCTACTGCGACGCCCTTATCCGCAGTGCCCTGCGAAACGACAAGGGCGTAGAGGGGGTGCTGCGGGAGGCCGCCTTCCTCGGGGTGAACCTCGAGGCCCTTGATTCCTACCAAGCCTATCTGGAAGATGGGGAGGAGGGGCAGCTGTCCCGCGCTCGTGCCTATCTGGAGGCTCATCCAGTGCGGTCGAAAAACCAGCGGGACGGGGCCTTCCGAAAGCTGGTGTCTCGGGGTTTTTCGGTTTCCGTTGCCTCGGCGGCCGCCCGTTCGGTTTACCCTTTTCAGCCAAGCTAGCTGAAGACACCGTCCTTCTGCGGTTGTTTGGTGTCTGCTGCGGCTCGGCAATGGACTCGCGAGCTCAAAGTGGGTTATACTGGTTCCGCTATGCTTTGAGCGCGCTATACCATATGGTATTTCATATATTTATTTTGAATATGGGATTTCTGCGGTTACCCGTGCTTGGAGCTGGCCTTTGGCCGGCTCTTTTTCGTATAGCCCAAATGAAATGACGAAAGCCCATTGAAAGGGGAAGCAAGGTGGAAATCGTTATTGCCGCCGTCCTCTGCCTCATTGTTGGTCTTGCTGGTGGTTTTGCTGTGTTTCGCCTGGTGGCCGGCAATTCTGCCAAGCAGGCATCCTCAGAAGCCTCTTCTCTGGTGGAGAAGGCCAAGCTGCAGGCGGAAACCATGCGCCGTGAGGCAAGCCTGGAAGCGGACTCTCTGCGCCGCGAGGCCAGCTTGGAAGCCGAGACCATGCGCCGCGAGGCCAGCATCGTGGCCAAGGACCAAGCACTGAAGTACAAAGAGGAAATTGAAGCTGAGAACAAAGGGCGCCTAAAGGAAGCCCAGGATCGCATGCACGAGGCTCAGGAGCGCATGAAGGAAGCCCAAGAGCGCATGCGCGAAGTGCGTGATGCCGAGAACCGCGCCAATCAGCGCGAAGAGTCCCTGGAGCGCCGCAGCGAATCGCTGGACGGCCGAGAGCGCCAGATTGACTCCATGCAAAACCAAATTGAGAGTCGTGAGCGCGAACTCACCGTTGCCGAAGAGGAGATGGTGCGCCGTCTTGAATCGGTGGCCGGTATGTCGCCGCAGGAGGCCAAGGAGGAGATGCTTGAGGGCCTCCGCGACGAGCTCACCCATGAGTCGGCGGCTATCATCCGCGAGTCGGAAACCCGCACCCGCGCCGAGGCCGACAAGAAGGCCCGCATGATTCTGTCGCTTGCCATCCAACGGGTTGCTGCCGACCATTCCGCCGAGAATACGGTTTCGGCCATACACATTCCTTCTGATGACCTGAAGGGCCGCATCATCGGCCGCGAGGGTCGCAACATCCGCTCGTTTGAGCAACTCACCGGCACCAACCTGATCATCGATGACACGCCCGAATGCGTCACCATTTCCTGTTTTGATCCGGTGCGTCGTGAAATCGGGCGCGTCACTATGGAGAACCTTGTGGCCGACGGCCGTATCCATCCTGCCCGTATCGAGGAAATGTACGCCAAGGCGGTGGATTTAGTGGAGCAGCGTGTTGTCGAAGCCGGCGAGCAGGCCACTTTCGACACCGGCATCCATGATTTGCATCCCGATTTGGTGCACACCTTGGGCCGTTTGCGTTATCGCACTTCCTATGGGCAAAACGTTCTCAATCACTCGCTCGAGGTGGCTTACCTCAGCGGTGTGATGGCTTCCGAGCTTGGCCTCGACCCGGTTCCTGCCAAGCGCGCCGGCCTGTTGCACGATTTGGGCAAGGCGGTGGACCATGAGGTAGAGGGTTCCCACGCCGTCATCGGCGCCGATTTGGCCCGTCGTTTCGGAGAGCGTCCGGAAATTGTCCACGCCATCGAGGCCCATCACGGTGATGTGGAGGCCAACACCGTCTTGGATGTGCTGGTGCAGGCGGCCGATGCCATTTCTGCAGCCCGCCCCGGCGCACGCAAGGAAACTTTGGACGCCTACATCAAGCGCCTTGAGAAGTTGGAGGAGATTGCCAACTCCTATAAGGGCGTTGAGCGCACCTATGCCATCCAGGCGGGCCGCGAAGTGCGCGTCATGGTGGAGCCGGAAGTGGTGGACGAGGCCCAGTCGGTGGTACTTGCCCATGACATCGCCCATCAAATCGAAAGCGAGATGCAGTACCCCGGTCAGGTTAAAGTGGTGGTCATCCGCGAGAGCCGCGCGGTGGATTACGCCAAGTAGTTTTCCGGAATGGCACAGGGCAACCTCGAAAACTTCATTGCAGATGTAATGGGAGACGGCCACCTCCGAGTCGAACAGGACTTCGGAGGTGGCTTCGTTCGTTTGAAGACCTCCGAGGCGGAACGGCGCCAGGCGGTGCAAGACATCCGCTCTTCCGAGGACATCCTCATCGAAGTGCTGCGCAACAGCCGCGATGCCGGGGCGTCGTGCATTTTCGTCGCCACGAGCAAGGAGGGCTCTCGGCGCTGTCTGCAGGTGATCGACGACGGCGCCGGCATTCCCGCCGCAATGCACCAGCGCGTTTTCGAGCCGCGCGTCACCTCTAAGCTGGAAAGTGCCCATCTGGACAAGTGGGGCATGCACGGCAGGGGCATGGCCCTCTATTCCATTGCCGTGAACAGCCAGCTAGCTGAAATCACGGCATCGGAGCCGGGAATGGGGGCGTCGCTTCGGGTGTTGACCGACACGGCGACTTTGGGAGAGAAAGCGGACCAGTCGTCCTTTCCGGTGTTCGAAAAGCAAGAGAACGGCTCATATTCCATGAGGGGGCCCAAGAACCTTTTGCGCACGGCTGCCGAGTTCGCCCTGGAGCACAGGGGCCAAGTGGAAGTGTACCTGGGTTCGCCAGCAGAAGTCTGCGCCACCTTGTACGCCTACGGGCTCGTGGCCGTTGCGCCCTCTGACAGGGCCTTTGGCTGCTCGGACGACAGGCCCTACGTGGAACGCTTGGGCTTTTGCGCCGATGCCAGCGACTTTGCGCAGGTGGCCGCATCGCTCGGGCTGGAGGTGTCCGAAAGGACCGCCCGTCGCGTGATGGACGGCGAGGTGCCCCCGCTGCCATCGCTTTTGGTCCGGCTCCAAAGTGAAGGTTTTGCCCCGAAGGAAAAGCGCGCCTCTTCTCGGGCCCCCCGCGGCGACGGCCGTCGCTTGAAGTTGGAAGCGGAGGATTTGGCGATGCTGGCCCAAAAGGCCCAGGAGGCCTACCGGGAACTCGCGCCCCGTTACTTCCTGAACGAAGAGGTGGAGCCTTCGGTGGTTTACGGCCCTCAAGCCATAACCATCACCATCCCCATTGAAAAAATGCTCTAGGGCGGCGCCGTTGTTGCCAGCGGCAAGGGCTAGTTTTACAATCGGGGCAAGCAGAAAATACACTAAGCAATGCACTAGCAATTAAGCGTTAAACGAACTACGAAAAGGACTATTCATGGCCGAATCGCCTGCGGTTTCCGTTGAAACCGGCTGCCTTAAGGTTTCCTCTAAATCCTCTCCGGCTTCGGTGGCCGGTGCCATTGCCGGCATGATAAAGGACGGCAACACGGTGGATATCCAGGCGGTTGGCGCCGGTGCCGTCAACCAGGCGGTCAAGGCGGTTGCCATTTCCCGCGGCTTTCTTTCCCCGTGCGGCATCGAAGTGGTGTGCATCCCTTCGTTCGCCGACATCATAATCGATGGCGAGTACCGCACCGCCATCCGCTTTTCCGTTGAGCCGCGTACGCGTCCGCTGTAGCGCGCCCGAGGAGCATATATCGTGAATTCTCCGCTGAACAACACCACTTTCTGTCTGCATACGTTTGGCTGCCAGATGAACAAGCACGACTCGGAGCGGGTAGAGGGAATGCTGGAAGCGCTGGGCTCCCTGCCGGTTCAGTCGGTGGAAGAGGCCGACATCGTCGTCTTCCTCACCTGCTGTGTTCGCGAGGCGGCCGATACGCGCCTTTATGGGCAGGTGTCTTCGTTGAAAAACCTTCCGCTTCGCGATGGCTCGCCTCTGCGGCAGCGCATTGTTGCGGTGGGGGGGTGCATCGGGCAGCGGGACGGCGAGAAGCTGGTGCAGCAAATGCCCCACTTGAACGTGGTGTTCGGCACCCACAACCTGGCTTCTCTGCCCGGCCTGCTGGAGGTGGCCGCTTCCCAGGGCGGCCATCAGGTGGAAGTGCTGGAGGCTTCCGAGAACTTCAACGACCAACTTCCCTCCGTGCGCGAACAGGCCTGGGCCGCGTGGCTTCCCATCACCATCGGGTGCAACAATTTCTGCACCTACTGCATCGTTCCCTATGTGCGGGGGCGCGAGAAGTCGCGGCCGCTGGAGGACATTCAAGCGGAAGCGCAGGAGCTGGTGGGCCAAGGAGTGAAGGAAATCACCCTTCTGGGGCAGAACGTCAACTCCTATGGGCGCGACCTCTATGGCCGCCCCCGGTTCGTAGATGTGCTGGATGCTGTGGCCGAAACCGGCATAGAGCGCATTCGGTTTGCCACCAGCCATCCCAAAGACCTCACCGACGAGGTAATCGAGCGCTTTGCCACGCTGGAAAACCTCATGCCCTACCTGCACCTGCCGGCGCAATCGGGGTCGAACCGCATTTTGAAGGCCATGAACCGCCGCTATACCCGCGAGCATTATCTGGATTTGGTGCGCAAGGTGCGGGAAGCCTGTCCGGGCATCGCCCTTTCCACCGACATCATCGTCGGTTTTCCCGGCGAGACCGAGGAGGATTTCCTGGATACGCTGGCTCTGGTGCGGGAGGTGGGCTACAACCAGGCCTTCACCTTCATCTATTCGAGGCGAGAGGGCACTCCTGCAGCGGCGATGGAAGACGATACGCCGCGCGAGGTGATACAGGAGCGCTTCGACCGTTTGGTGGAGGCGGTGCAGGAGGGCGCTTGCGCGGCCAATCAGGCTTTTCTGGGAACGGTGCAGCCAGTGCTGGTGGAGGGGTCCTCTAAGCGCGATGAGCGTCTCTTGGTGGGCAAAAGCCCCCACAATGTGACGGTGCACGCGCCGTTGCCGGAAGGGGTGAGCGCCGAGCAGCTGGCCGGCTCTACGGTGAACGTGCGCATCGACGAGGCCCGCACCTGGTATTTGTCCGGCAAGTTGGCAGAGTAGGCCTCGCGATGGCTGTCAGCGACGGAGAGGTGTCTGCGGGATTCAGGGAACCGCTTCCGAAGCCGGTAGTGGTGATTGTGGGGCCCACCGCTTCGGGCAAGTCCGCTTGCGCCATTGAGGCGGCGAAGCTGCTGGACGGTGAAGTGATCAGCGTCGACTCCATGCAGGTGTACCGGGGCATGGACATCGGCACCGGCAAAGTGGCTGTCGAAGAGCGGGAGGTGCCCCATTGGGGGCTTGATTTGGTGAACCCCGGCGAACCTTATTCGGCCGCCTTGTTCCAGGAATACGCCCGCCGTTGCATTCGCGATATTGCCGACAGGGGCAAAACCCCGATTCTCTGCGGTGGAACCGGTTTCTACGTGCGCGCGGTGATAGACGACTACCGTTTCCCCGCCGGCGAGCAGGTGGACAACCCGGTGCGGGAGCGCTACAACCGCCTTCTGGAGGCTCAGGGGCCCCAGGCGGTTTGGGACCTGCTGCAGCAGAAAGACCCGGGCAGCGCGGCTCTCATCCACCCCAACAACAGCAAGCGGGTGGTGCGGGCGTTGGAGCTTTTGGAGGAGGGCGGTTCCTACCAAGAGCAGAAAGAAGGGCTGACTCATATTCCGCAGGCGATTCCCGCAGTTCAAGTGGGGCTTTCGGTGGAGCGGCCTGTGCTGTACCAGCGCATTGACCGGCGGGTGCTGCAGATGCTCGAACAAGGTTTGGCGGAGGAAGTGAAGGGGCTTTTGGCTTCTGGCTTCCGTGAGGGGCTGTGCGCTCCGCAGGCCATCGGGTACAAGGAAATCGTGGAGGCCCTCGAGGGGCGCGCCACGATGGACGAGGCCGTTGCCGCCATTCAGCAGGCGACGCGGCGCTATGCCAAGCGCCAGGGCACGTGGTTTCGCCGCGACGGGCGCATTAACTGGATTGACGCTACGACGGCCTCGCCTTCGCAATTGGCCCTTCAGGTGGCGGACATCGTTTCTGCTCATTCACACGCCTGAAACACAGCACTCCTATACTTGCCGAAAACGGCAGCAGGGAGGCGACTGTGGTAATCGAATTTGAAAAGTACAACGGCTTGGGCAACGATTTCATTTTCATCGACGGCACCGGGGAAGCGGTGGAATTGACGCCGCAGCAGGTGAGTTTTTTGTGCGACCGTCACTTCGGCATCGGCGCCGATGGGGTGATAGTGGTCCGGAAAGCGGACGGCGCCGACGGCTATATGCACTACATCAACAGCGATGGCTCTTTGGCCCAGATGTGCGGCAACGGGGTTCGCTGTTTTGCCAAGTACCTGGTGGATCACGGGATGGTGGATGCTTCCAGCGGTCGATTGCTGGCCATGACGTTGGCCGGGCCGCGCCCCATCGCCTTCGACGTTGACGACGAGGGAAAGATGACGGTGGCCACGGTGGAAATGGGCCAGCCGATTCTCGAACCGGCCGAGGTGCCCTGCCTTTTGCCCGGCGCCTCGCTCGGCCGTTTGGGAACCGTCGCTTGCGAACAGGCCATCGACAGCCCGTGGGGGCCGTTTGCCTTCACCGCCGTTTCGATGGGTAACCCTCATGCGGTGTGCTTCGTTGACGATTGGCAGGCGCTTGACGATGGCCTGTTCACCGATGCGGAGCGCAAGGGCTTGGACACGCTGCGCATCGACGAAGTGGGGGCATGGTATGAGTCCCATGGGGCCTTCCCCCAAAAGACGAATGTGGAGTTCGCTGAAGTGACCCCCGAGGGCGTGCGCATGCGCGTCTTCGAGCGCGGGTGCGGGGAAACGCTGGCCTGCGGCACCGGAGCTTGCGCGACAGCGGTGGCCGCCTGCCTCACGGGCAGGGCCGAACGCGCCGTAACGGTGAGCCTTAAAGGGGGAGCGCTGGCCATTGAATGGGGAGAGGACGGCGTTGTGCGCATGACCGGCCCCGCTGCGTTTGCGTTCTCGGGCACAATCCAGCTTTAGGCGCTGCCCGGGGCGAGGGCTGTGCTATTATTGCCCCCGGTTGTTCACGGAGGTTCAGAAAGGGGCTGTTGCTCATGCGCTTTGTCGACTAAGCGGGCCATTGTTTCGGCGCGCAGATGCCTGAACATTTCCACTAGTCGTCCCATGTAAGGAGCATGCCCCATGACCGAATATCAATCCGTTATCCAGAAGGGACCGGCCACTTCCGCCGGCGAACAGCGAGAGCGAGCCGTGCTGGTGGGGGTCGATCGACCCGGCCTCTCTTGGCCCCTGGATTCCTCTTTGGCGGAGCTGGCCCGTTTGGCCGATACTGCCGGCGCCGAAGCGGTGGCAGTTACCACTCAAAAGCTCTCTTCCCTCAACCCGCGCACCTTCGTGGGAAGCGGCAAGGCGGAAGAGATTGCGCAGTTGGCCCGCGAGAACGATGCCGATGTGGTCATTTTCGATGATGAGCTTACCCCTTCGCAGCAGTCCAACTTGGAAAAGGTGATGGACAAAGACGTAAAGGTCATCGATCGGACGGCCTTGATCCTTGACATCTTCGCCCTTCACGCCACTTCCCGCGAAGGGCGGTTGCAGGTTCGCTTGGCGCAGAACCAGTACCTTTACCCCCGTTTGCGCGGCATGTGGGCCCACTTGGCGTCTAACCGCATGGGCGGCGGCGTGGGTTCCCGCTTTGGCGAAGGCGAAAGCCAGCTGGAGGTGGACCGCCGCATGGTGCGCAACCGCATCACTTCGATTCGGCGTGAGCTGGCCCATTTGTCGGAGGTGCGCGCCGTGCAGCGGGAGACCCGCTACGGCAGCGGCATGTTCAAGGTGGCGCTGGCCGGATACACCAACGCGGGGAAAAGTTCCCTGCTCAACCGCCTGACCGGAGCGGGCGTGCTCAGCTATGACAAGCTGTTCGCCACGCTCGATTCCACCACCCGGAAGTTCGAGCTTCCCGAAGGACGCGAGATCACCCTCACCGACACGGTGGGGTTCATCCAAAAGCTGCCCACGACGCTGGTGGAGGCGTTCAAGTCCACTCTTGACGAGATAAACGGCGCCGATTTGATTCTGCATGTGGTAGATGCCTCTTCCGATGAGTTCGAGTCGCAAATCGAGGCAGTGGAAGAGGTGCTCGGGCAGATCGAGGCCCAGTCCATTCCTTCTGTGCTCATCTTCAACAAGTGCGATTTGCTTGCGGAAGACCAGTTGGTGGGCTTGCGCAACCGGTTTCCTCACGCGCAGTTCGTTTCGGCGGAAACTGGCTTTGGCATTGATGACTTGGTGGCGGCCATATCGAAGGCGGCCTCTGCCACCGAGGTGTTGATGAGTGTTCTGGTGCCCTACAGTCGCGGGGATTTGGTGTCGCTCGCCCATGGCCGTTGCACGGTGGTGACGGAAGCCCATGAGGAGCAGGGCACGCGAATGCAGCTGAGGGTGGCGCCGGCCTTTACCAGCCAATTCAAGCCGTTCGAGGTTGCCGAATAGGGAAGCGGCAGGGCCGTTATGGCGCAGGGAGCGCATGTGGCTTGGCATTGTTGACGCCTCGCTTTACTTGGCGCGGCCAAGGAGGGAAGCGCTAGAGGGCCCCGCTCGCCGTAAGTGAGCGGGGCCCTCTCATGGTGCGCCTAGCTGCCAGATGGGATGCGGAACTAAAGGCGGCGGAACACCGCGACAACTTTGCCGCAAATGGAGCAGTTGGTGGTGAGGATGGGCTCCATGGTGGAGTTTTCCGGTTGCAGACGAATATGGTCGGCTTCGCGGTAGTAGGTTTTAACAGTGGCCCCGTCATCGATGAGAGCCACCACGATATCGCCATTGTTGGCCACAGGCTGCTCCTTCACTACCACGAAGTCGCCATCGTTGATGCCGGCTTCGATCATGGATTCGCCATGGACCGAGAGCATGAAGGAAGGGGCATCCCCCACGATGTCGGTGGGCAGCAGCAGGGTGTCGGTGATGTTTTCCTGCGCAAGGATGGGGGTACCGGCGGCCACGTCCCCCACAAGGGGAACTGAAATGACCTTCTCGAAATTGGGCTCGTCCACATTCACCACCGATTCCTCATCGAAATCAAGCGGGTAGGTGAGGGCGATGGAGCGGGACTTCAGCGGATCGCGCTTGATGAAGCCCTTCTCTTCCAGCGCCCGCAGATGCACGTGGACGGTGGAAGGGGAGGAGAGCCCCAAAGCCTGGCACACTTCGCGGACGGTGGGGCCGTAACCCTTTTCGCGAATGCAGTCTTCAATGGCGGACAGCACTGCCTGCTGACGCTTGGTGATTTTCTCGCTCATGGGCCGTACCTCCAAAATAAGAACAAATGTTTTAATTTCTGTTGACATGAACTTTTGTTCGTTCTATTATATATGCGAACAAAGGTTCTATGCAAGAGAAAAGGGGATAAAAATGGAGAATGGAAAAGAGTTATTCGGTTTTTCCCGCCTGGAAGTTCTCGTTTGCTCCGTGGTGAGCATCGCCATCTCTTTCGGCCCGCTGCTGTTTCTCTGCTAACTAGGCCATTTCCGGGGTGTCGTCTGGCTGCGTTGACGGCACCGGGCGCGCCACCTTGAAGTTTTTCCTTGGTGGCGCGCCTTCCTTTCTATATTATGGGAAACGCACCCCATTGAAAGGAATGCCATGCGTTGCCCTTCTTGCAGCTTTCCCGACACTAAAGTCGTGGATTCCCGTTCGGCCGAGGATGGCGCCGCCATTCGCCGTCGCCGTGAGTGCCTCTCGTGCGGGTTTCGCTTCACGACCTACGAGCGCATTGGCGAAGCTCCCTTGATCGTCATCAAGAGGGACGGTTCATCTGAGGTCTTCGACCATGAAAAACTGTTGCGGGGTTTGCTCAGCGCCTGCACGAAACGTCCCGTTTCCCATGATCAGTTGGAAGCTCTTATCAATTCCATTGAGATTGATCTCGCCGCTTCCCAACAGCGGGAAATCACGTCTTCGGAGCTCGGCAACAAGGTTATGGCAAAACTTTCCTCCATCGACGAAGTGGCTTATATTCGCTTCATGAGCGTTTACAAAGATTTCGGCAGCGTGGATGAATTCGCCTCCGCGCTCAAGGACATTTCGTAAAGGACCACCTCTGTGACTTTGACTCTTCCCTTGGTTGCAGCCGATTCGCTGCTTGTGCCCGGTTACGCTCATGCCTCCGATGCAGCGATGGATTTGCGCGCGGCCAAAAGCGTGGTTGTGGAACCCTTGGGGAGGGCCCTCGTGCCTTGTGGCATTTCCATCGCGATTCCCGAGGGTTATGCGGGATTGGTCATTCCCCGCAGCGGCCTGGCTGCCAAGAACGGGGTTACGGTTCTGAACGGGCCAGGGCTCATAGACAGCGGGTATCGCGGGGAAGTGTGCGTGAGCCTTGCTAATCTCGACAAGGAAGCCTCCTTTACGATTGAGCCGGGGGACCGCATTGCCCAGTTGATGATAGTTGCTGCTCCCAAGGTGGAAGTGGCCGTTGTTCAGTCCCTCGACGAAACCGACAGGGGAACAGGCGGCTTTGGCAGCAGTGGCGTGAAGTGAGCAGGCAGGGGATGGTCATGGCTCATAGTTTTGACGAGGGAAGCAAAGACGCCTCGCGACTTTCAGCCGCGGACGGTTCCCGTGGTGGTTCCTCGCCAATCTCAAACGGGAAAGGGGAGGGGTCTCACGGTGGCGGGAACGCTCCTGGGGCTCCCAGCCCAGATAGCGAGCTAAAGAACCTGCGTACCTTGATGATGATTGCCGGAATAGGGGGGCCGTTCTCTTTTGTGATCGGCGGTGTGGTTCTGAGCACCGTGGCGCTTGTGTGCGCCATCATCGCTTTTGGGAAGTTCAAGCGATTGAGTTCGATGCCCGGTATTCTCAGGGATGCGCGCCGTATTAAGCGGGCCGTTGTGTTCAGCGTCGTAATCAGTTCCGCTGCGCTGGTGTGGAATGTCGTTTGGTTTGCCATCGTGCTTCCGGAAATGTGGCAAACGCTGCTCAGCCAAGACTTCTCAAGTCTGTACGGCGATTCGCCAAGTACGGCGCCGGGAAAGACCATTTGGGATTAGTCCTCATATTGTCATATGACAATATGATTTGATGAATAGCAGCAAGGACTGCTGTATTTCTCAAACGACGGCTGTTCGTGTTGCAAGTCCCTTGGGATTTCCGGTCTTCACATTGATCATACGCTGCGTTGTCGCGCTGGTTGCCGCGTCGGGCTTCGCGAATTGCGCTGTTAGGCTTTGGCCATAATCTGCAGTTTGCGCCCGTGGTCTGGTCGGCGCTTTTCCTGATTCGGGTTGATTTCAAGGTGCTTTTACCTAAAAACCCACGGACCATCGATTTGGTGTAAATGCGAGGATGAATAAATACTCGAATGATTTTTTAGAAGGGCCTTAGAACGGCTTAGAATCGGTCGTAATTTTGAGCTTGAGCGCAAGCCTGCGCATGAGGGTAAAACTGAGGCATAAAGGAACGGCAAACACAAGACGACGTCAATGAAGGTTGGCAAAATCAGCCGGTCGTCAAAACCCAATGCGAACAACGAATGCGGACAACAGCACGAACCGTGAAATTGAAAAACGCCAATGGGCAAGCGACGCATAGGAGCCGGCTTGAACCCCGATGGTTTCCCTGAACCCCGAAATCTCTGCGATGATATAGAAATGGTGGATAATGTATGTTAAGCGGTAGTTTGATACAAAAAAATAAATGTAGAAAAAGTTATGTAAAACGGCCTACACCCCGCAGCGGGCACGGTCAACTATGTACGATTTAACCAAATTGACGTGGCCGGACACGTAATCAACGTACTCCGGTTTGAACTCGACCAAGACGGCCATCAGCTGCGAGAAGTTAGTTAAATTGAGTTCGTTAATCAAATCGAAAACATCGGAAAAGCCGATATTAGCAACCTCCGAAAGGTTGATGCGGAACCCGGCCATATGCTTTATTTCATCGCTGAAATACTGGGCCTTGTCACCCTGGTCGAGGTGCATAAGATAGCGATAGGCACCTATCTTGTTCGGAACCGGCTTAACGAACTGAACGCCGAAGGAGGAGGGGAGGGCGTTAAGCGCCGAATCGACTACAACAGGGCTGCCGAATTCATAGATGCAATGGACGTGCGGAGCCTTGGGGACTTCCTGGCCGTCCTCGTCTACACGGGTGTCCCTGTCGTGGACGATGTAGCAGCCGGGCAGCATGAGTTCGGCTAATTCGGATTCCCAGTTTTCAGGCAGGTACTGAAGTTGTTGGACGAACCACCAGCAACGGGATTTCTTAGCTGCCAAAATCATCACACCTTTCTAGGATGGAACACGGAACACGCCCCTTATATCAAGTAGGGGGCGTGCCCGGCAGCCGCCCAGGCGCGGGGAACCCCCGACCCCCGCGCCTGCGCGTCAGTCGGGCACACGGTCAAACTTGTTGTAGGAATCGTAAAGCCGGAAGTAAGCCCGGCGGGGGAGCAGCCAGGAAACGCCCACGCGCTCTTTAAGGCCGTAATAATAGGAAACAGCGGAAAACAGCTTGCCGCCGAAGGGAAGGGACAGGAGAAGGCCCTTGAAGCCCATATTTGCTAGCTTCCGATGGTTCACCTCAATCTCAATGAGCGCCCTTATCTGCCTATCCAACATCCTGTCGAACTGCGCTATAAGAATAATCTTGTAACCAAAATGCCTATGCTGGCTGAAAAACTCAATCCATTCCATGCGCTGCGACTGGTTCCAGGCACGGCTATTAAAGACCAACTGGGCCTCGTCGATAACGAGCAAAATTTCATCCTCGCGGACTTTGCGGCCCCGGAAATGCCTCTGGCTGAATTCGTAGAGAAAAGACGGCTCTAGCAGGTGATTCGGCCTGTAAAAATAGCGAGTAATTCCCTTGGTTTCGGGATTGATGTCAAAGTTGGCTATTACCGGTCTCTTCTTGTGCCGGAGGGTATCGCGTATCTCCCTGGCAATGTGCATGCTCTTACCGGAGCCGGGAGTGCCGGAGAAAAGGTAAATCATACGGCTAATCCTTCCCGGCAGCGGCGGAGCGAAGCGCGAACGCGACATTGGCCGCAACGATGGCCGCAACCCATACATTGAAAATGATGGACAGATGACCGATGGGCACGAACCAGTTAAGACCGGGGAGACCACCGCGCACGGATTCGGGAAGGGCCAACTGCAGGGAATCTAGCGAAAAGTCGGGGAGAAAAGCAGTTAATAAACCCAGCAGGTTAACGCCGAATCCGAAAAGGGAATTAATGGCGTCAGTCAGCATTGGAACCACCTCCGAAGAAGATGAAGCGCCTGGACACGGCCAAGAGGGAAACAGCGAAAAAGAAGGAGCAGAAGAACCGGGACAGTTCGGCAAAGCCCTCGTACTCGCTGAAATCGAGAACCATGGGGGAACCGGCAATGTCGA
>ERZ777306.1246-NODE-1246-length-42306-cov-6.610707_pt1 | contig 42306 bp, 39 predicted proteins | sample MGYA00374966_ERZ777306 | MGnify/ENA primary metagenome ERZ777306 (study PRJEB29329, sample SAMN06343882) | mouse gut metagenome | isolation source: Mouse cecum | place: Austria: Vienna | collected 2014-11-15 ... | reverse complement strand
ATATTATCTTCAATATCAAAAGCCACCGGATAAGAGATACGATATCCATCTATCTGCTCCAGCACAAAATCGGCCTCGCGACGCGCTTCTTCTTCGTTATGCGCCTCAGAGTACAGATAAACGCCAACTTCGATTCCCTGTGCCAACGCATTCTGGATATTGTATTCAAACTTCGGATCGGGAATTCCCTTCCCATCCCGGTACCTTCCAATCCCCAGCATGACAAAACTGACGCCGTCCTCCTTCACCTTCGCCCAGTCAACGTCTCCCTGCCATCTTGACACATCAATCCCCTTGACCACCGGCTCCGGCAGCGCCGCGCGCGCACTCTGCCCCACAAACAAAACCAGTACTGCAAGGAAAATCCCTGTCAACACTGGCATCCAAACTAAATTCTTTTTTTCTCCCCTGCCTGCTTGCATCTTTTCCCCCTGATTTTTATTTTTGATACGGAGCAACTGCAAAGCGTGATTTCAAAGTAAGAACCAGGGGAAGCTGTACAAAATAGGAGGTGACTTCTCTTATCGGAACCCCGTTTTTGTACAGTTTCCCCTGGTTCGTCCTATCTCCTATCCCGTTTCGCAATCATCCAATCGTTGCTATTCTACATGAAAAAACAAAATCAGACAAGTACTTTTGAAAGGAAATCCTTCAACCTCGGATTCTTCGGATCAGCAAAAAACTCTTCCGGTGTATTTTCTTCTTTTATATTTCCCTCATCAATAAACAAAACCCTGGTCGCAACCTCTTTTGCAAATCCCATCTCATGCGTAACAATAATCATTGTCATACCGGATTTTGCCAGCTCACGCATAAGATCGAGTACCTCTCCCACCATCTCCGGATCAAGCGCCGAGGTCGGTTCATCGAACAGCATCACATCCGGATTCATCGCAAGCGCTCTCGCAATAGCCACACGCTGCTTCTGTCCACCGGAAAGCATATTCGGATACTGATCTGCCTTATCCGGAAGTCCGATTCGCTCCAGAAGTTCGTCTGCTCTCCTCGAAGCCTCCTCCTCTGTCATGAGCTTCAGCTTTACCGGAGCCAGCATGATATTCTTGCGAATTGTCATATGTGGAAAAAGGTTGAACTGCTGAAACACCATGCCAATCTTCTGTCGCATTCGGTCCACATTCACCTTTTTGTCGGTGATATCCACTCCCTCAAAGGTAATCGTTCCGCCTGTCGGCTCCTCAAGAAGATTTAAGGAACGCAGAAACGTCGATTTGCCACATCCCGAAGGCCCGATAATTGCCACAACTTCTCCCTGGCGGATTTCTGTTGTCACACCGCGCAGAACTTCAAGCGAGCCGAAGCTCTTCTGAAGATTCTCTATTTTAATGAGTACCTTATCTCCGTTCATTATTCCGCAGCCTCCTCTCCAAAGCTCCCAGCAGTTTGCTGAATACAAGCACCATGATAAGATAAATCGCAGCTACCGCCAACAGCGGCATAAATGCATCGTATGTACGGCTGCGGATGATATCGCCGCCCTTTGTCAAATCCTCCAGAGCAATATAACCTGCTACGGAAGTCTCTTTTAAAAGCACAATAAACTCATTGCCGAGAGCTGGCAGGACATTTTTAAATACCTGCGGGAAAATAATATAAATCATTGTCTGCACATAATTCAGGCCAAGGCTCCTGCCAGCCTCAAACTGTCCGTTATCAATCGACATAATTCCGCCGCGGATAATCTCCGCCACATAAGCGCCGGAATTTAGTCCGAAAGCCAGAATGGCCACAAATGTCTTGTCAATCTTCACGGAACCAAAAATAACAAAATAAATAATCAACAGCTGTACGACAACCGGCGTACCGCGAACCACGGTCAGATAAAGCTTACACACAGCGTTCAAAATCTTCAACTTCCCTGTCTTTTCACAGGTGGAGCGAACCACGGCTACCAGAAAGCCTAGAAGAATACCGATCAGCACGGCAAAAAAAGTAACAGTCAGCGTTGTTTTTAAGCCGTTTACCAAATACTTCCACCGGTCATCCGCAATAAAATTAAGATAAAATCGATCCTGTAAATTCTGTAACATATCCATAACCTTTCACGGGAGCCCCCGCATTTTCTCCGGGCGCTCCCATTCTCTCTTTTACTTATTCAGGTTTCCTGTTTTACTGCGGCTCCTCCTGCAATTTCGCACGCCTCTGCCGCTGCAAATTATTTTGCCTCTGTGGCAGCTTCTGTCTCAGCCTCTGCAGCGTCGTCGCTTGCAATGTACTTGTCAATGACCTTCTGGAACTCGCCCTCTTCCTTCAGCTCATTCAGTGCTGTATTGACCTTCTCAAGCAACTCTTCGTTGTCCTTAGAGATTGCGATTGCATACTCTTCCTCAGTAAACGGATCATCCAAAAGCTTCAGACCTTCATTCTGTGAAACAAATACCTTTGCCGGTTCGCCGTCGATCACAACTGCGTCAACCTTACCCTGAAGAAGTGCCTGCACAGCCTCAAAGCCTTTGCTGAAACGCTCTGCCGTTGCATCCTCAATATCATCTACATAAATATCACCGGTCGTTCCAAGCTGTACGCCGATTGTCTTGCCTGTCAGGTCATCCGGACTTGCAATTTCACTGTCTTCCGTAACGATAATCATCTGTGTCGCTTTTGTATAGGTATCTGTGAAGTTTACCATCATCTGACGGTCTTCTGTCACAGTAATACCTGCCATAGCAATATCAGCCTTTCCAGTCTGAACTGCTGCCAGTACGGAATCAAACGCCATATCCTCAATCTGCAGCTCCATGCCAAGCTTCTCTGCGATCAGCCCAGCTACCTCTGCATCAATTCCTACAATGTCATCGCCTTCACGGTACTCATATGGCGGAAACTCTGCATTCGTAGCCATCACCAGGACATCGCCTTCTGCCATAGCTGTCATTCCAAAAGTCAGAACCATAACGCCTGCAAGCGCTGCTGCCGCTAATTTTTTCATAATATAGTCCTCCTCATAGTTAATAATAATAAATCTTATTGAATTTTTATGAATTTTACCATACCACTATTCAAATCCTGTGTCAATCGTTATTTTGCATAAATCACAACAAAGAAAGCCCGGAATATAATGGTATATTCCGGACTTACGATCAATATGTTCATTCGCTTCTATTATTTATGGTTGTCATGCATCTGCGGTCCTCCCTGCATTTCTGTATCCTTTTCTCATTATAAGACACATAACGCACAAGGACAAGCAAAAATTTTTTTCCAAAAGGCTCATAAATGAATCGGAATCGTCCAAATCGCCGCCGCGCACAGAATACCTCCTGCCACAATCGAATCTCCGATGCCTCCGAGAAATAGCACCGAAGCGGGTATGCAACAGTAACCAATATACAGCACCGTCGCCGCCAAAAAGATCCTCAGATGCCGGAATGCATAACGCCTGCGTTCATCGGCCGATGCCGCAGCGGCCTGTTCATACGTCATGCCGTTAATCCAATAAATGCTCTGCATTGCGTAAATCAGCAGCATCAGCAGATCCAGCAACACATACAGGACAATACAGTTGGTACGTACCATCCCAAGCCCGAAAAAATTCACTTCATTTACCGCGCATACATACAGCGCCACTGTAAAAAATGCCATCCACGCGATAAACAGTTTGTAGGATTTCTTCTGGTATGTTGTTTTATGCCTTTCGTCTCCATCTACTGTTTCCCATTTTTCTTCTTTTTGATCTGCCTCTTTTGACCATGTTTCTTTTGATAATGCTTCTCTTTGAAGTATCTGTTCTTCTGATCGTCTGGTTTCCATAATCTCCCCTGCCTTTCTGCCGTGTTTTGCATTTTTAAGACTGTCGCTCTATATGATTCTATTAAATTTATCTTAATAAATACAGCTGCAAAGTGTCAAGGGAAATTATGGCCCCATTCTCTTTTTCTATAGCCTATCTTTGTGTTTCCTTCTTCTGCTCTTTTTCCAAAATATGCGCGGCAATGACTTCTTCCACGGTAATCTGTTTCGCCTCCAGAATCGTTCCGTCTGTATCCCGTTTTACAAGAATATAGATTTTTTCCTCGCTGGCCGAATCATTCTGATACATACTTCCGTTTTCATCGACGAGCCAGTAAACAGGCTTTCCATTCCACATCCAGGCGCCGTCTTTATCATCGCAGTCAATTCCTGCTGCCTTATATTCCTGCCGGCGCTGATCATCCTCCATCCATCCGGAAGCGTTTCCTTCTGCCACACTTACCGAACTCGTCGCCTCTTTCTCTGACTGCACCTGACGTCCGGAAAGCACATCTTCTGTCATAACCTCGCTTTCCTCTTCCACTGCCTCTTCAAACCCCAAAACAGCGTCTGGGTCTGCATGATAGATGTGCATACCGCTGTTCTCTTTATCCTTTATCTGGAATGTATGTCTGTCTCTATTCTCCTGATCTGCTACCTGGAACGTATACGTGACCGTACCATCCGCATTTTCCGAGCAATACGTACATACTGCATCTTCCTGTATAGGCTCCCCAGCTTCTCCCACATACGAGATCGTCACGCCGGCGTCTGCCAAACTTTTTTTAGCCATCTCGTCCTGTTTTGTCTTTCTGTCATACTCCTCCTGTGTCGCTGTCCTGACACCTGTGACACGATAATTGGCGTCTCTTTCTGTATACAGGTCAATCTCGCCATCCGGCATTTGATATGCCGTACAGCTCTGATCCATCCCCTGGTCAACCAGCCAGCGCACCTTTTTCCCACGGTACAGAATCGCATCCTGCTCTGTATCATATACCACTCCGTACTCTTTCAGATATGCGAGTGATTCCTGTAACTCAATCTGCCCCCACTGTTTCAGCTTTTTCAGTTCCTCATCAGACATCACCTGAACCGCTGCGTCCGCAGCTTCCGCACAGGTAATCTCTCCATCCGATTCTTTTTCCGAAACATACTCATCCACAGATGTTTCAAAGCTCCCTGCCTCTGTCACATAGCGGTTGATCGTTCCGTTTTTTCCTTCCCATGATGTTCCCCAGGTCTGTGCATGAACCATGCCTCCAAGCGGCCCTCCGGCTACTGCGGCACACGCCGCTGTTCCTGCAAATAATGCCAAAATTGCTTTTCTTTTCATAATGAACTCCTTTCCCGGGCCGCATCCGATACAAGTATGTTTGCCGCCCTCTGTTTGATTTGATGAAACGATCATAACAGCCTGATTTGGAGTCCTTTTGTGGTTTTTATGTAGTTTTCATGGACCTTGGAATTTCAAAGAAAAACCGTACGCCATCTTCTATATTTTCAACGCCATAACGCGCGCCATGCTGTTCCAGCGCCATACGCACAATATAAAGCCCAAGACCACTGCCGCCTGTCCTGCGGCTTCTCGATGACTCCACGCGGTAAAATGCATCAAACAGATGCTCAATTGATTCCGTCGGAATCTGCACTCCGGTGTTTTCTGTCCGGCATACAATCCCTTTCGGCTCATCCTTTAAAAAGATACGGATTTCATTTCCTTCATTTGCCGGCGTGTAACGGATTGCGTTCGTCAGAAGATTTCGGAACACCTTTTCCATCATACTGGTATTTACCTCTGCGTATAAATGCTCCGGCACATGCACCATCAAAGCCAGTCCCTGCATTTCAATCAGCTCTGTCATCTCTGCAAGCTGTTCGCGCAGAAGCTCTGCCAAATCCACGATCTGTGTCACAAAGGTATTGCTTTCCATGCGCGATACCGTCAGAAGCTCTCCCACCATCTCTTCCATTTTTTCTGTCGTCTCCTGGGAACGGAGCAGATAATGATCCCTGTCACGGTATGCGCCGATTCCCCGCAGCATTCCTGAGATATGGCCTTTCAGGATTGTAATCGGTGTTTTCAGTTCATGAGAAACAGCTGAAAAAAATGCAATCCGCTTCCGTTCCAGTTCCCGTTCCAGCTCAATATCTGATTTCAGCTTTTTATTTGCCAGACTCAGGTTTTCCAGTGTACCAGAAAGATTTCGCGCCATCTCGTTCAAATTTCGCCCAAGCTCCCCAAGTTCATCCTTTCTTGTCCCCCGGTATTTGTCCGTAAAATCAAGCGCTGCCATTTTTCTCGAAATCCTGCTCAGCCGTACCACAGGAGCAGTCAGATAAAACGAGCCCACCACTGCAAATAAAAATGCCATGAATATTGCTAATCCGAAAATATATGGAAAAATCTGATACAGAATTTCCATCGCCTGATTGACGGACTGCATATCTCCTGCAACCAGCATCATATAATCCATATCCCCAAGTCTCAGATCATAGGATTTCACTGCAGACGCATCCTTTCCAGCAAAACCGGAAAGCTCCGCATCCGATATCAGGCTGTAAGTTCCATCCCCACTCCACGTATATTCCGCGGCAACCGCATCGCCTTCCAGAAACTGTGTGATCACGCCATCCCATTTTTCTGATGTATTTATATCCTCTGTCCCCATTGTCAGAACTTCCGCACTTTTAATTTCCTGTTCTGTCTCTATCTCTCCAGCGCTGCTTTCTTCTGACTCCACACCCATATATTCCGCTTCTGCTACGATTCCCACGGTGCCTTCTGAGACAGCATCCTCCAATCTTTCGGTCTCACAGATCACGTCCTGTTCATGCACCACAGACCCGATACTCAGCTCAAATGTACTGCGGCGCGGCCACACAAGCATTCCGTTCTGGTTCAAAACCGCTACCGGCATCTCTGTACTTGCTGTAAACAGCTGAAGCGTTGCCATTGCTTCCTCGATTGACTGGTAGCTGCTCAAATTCTCAGTCAGTTCACGGGACAGCTCATCCAGATTTTCATCCAGACGGTTCGAATAAAATACCGGGAGAAATTTCGCTACTGCCGTATAGGTAACGCCGCTGGCCATCAGCAGCAATACACTCATAAGCAGACAGATCCGAATCGTCAGGCTGCTCCTAATTTTCTTTATCAATGCGGTATCCCACCCCTCTTATTGTACTGATATAATTCTGTCCCAGCTTTTTACGTAGATTTTTGATATGTGTATCCACAATCCGTTCCTCGCCAAAATAGTCTTCTCCCCACACCAGATTCAATAGCTTCTGCCGCGTAAGCACAAGTCCTCTGTTGATCAGAAGCACATGCAGCAACTCAAATTCCTTCTGTGTAAGGTCAACTTCTGTCCACACAAACGGCGCCCCCGTTTCCTCACTCGCTTCCGGCTGCTGTACATACACACGGTATCCTGCAAGATCCATGCGCATCTTTTTATAAAAAATCTGCTGCACTTCCTCTTCCCGATGCGCTCTGCGCAGCACAGCTGCAATTTTCCGCATCAGTACCGGCGCTGAAAAAGGCTTTGTGATATAATCATCCGCCCTCAGGTCAAACCCCCGAATCTGATACTCTTCTTCATCCAACGCAGTCAGCATAATAACAGGTACGTCGGATTCCTGCCGAATGAGCTCACATGCTCCAAATCCGTCAATTTTCGGCATCATAATATCAAGAAGAACCAGGTCAAACCTGTCCTTGTGAAATTTCATGATCCCATCCACCCCGTCTTCTGCCAGCACTACATCATATCCCTCTGCCACCAGATAGTTTTTCAGTATTTCCTGAATATCCTCCTCATCTTCCATCACCAAAACACGATACATCACATTTTCCTCCGTCCAGTTCAACGCAAAATACGTTCCTCACACATTTTCGTTACATTGCAACATGTTCTATTTCATAACATACAAATGTGTAGTTTACATGGAGTTACAAATTTCGTTGCAAATCTGCCGGAATCTTTCTGCGTTCTTTAGGAAGCCCGTTTCCCACATCCCAGAGAAGCACGAGCGTCCCGTCCCGCACCTCGATATAAGCTGGCTGTCCCGTAAATTCATTGCTGACTCCCCGCGTAATGTCACAGCTCAGCGTCGCGTCTGTCAGAGAATATTGAAACCCACGCTCCCACACACCAGTTGCCGGTTCACTCAGGCAAAATACGGAAAACATGCCCGCAGCCGAAGCGTCAAATTCCGCCCGTTCCTGTGTGATTGCAGTCAGAATATTTCCCTGACCGATCAGATATGCTTCCATCCCGGCCCGGGACAGCCCCATCAGAAGCTGCAGATTCGCAATCGAGTGATCCAGCCTCCCTCCCAGCCCTCCATAAAGGAAAAACCGTCTGCATCCTTGCTCCATCCCATATGCCGCGGCCAATGCCATGTCTGTATCGTCTTTGATCGGGGAATGTCGCACTAAATGCTCATGCTCCGGCACCTTTTTCAGAGAATCAAAATCACCCAGCAGGACATCCGGAACGATTCCAAGCTCTTTTAAATAAGTATATCCGCCGTCTGCCGCTATCACCAAATCTTCCGGCTCTGGTTTTCGCTCCAGTCCGTCAAAAGCGCCAGCTCCAACAATAAAACACGTCTTTTTTGTCATCTCAGTATACACCTTTCCCAGTTTTGCTCTGCGTTGTTCTATAAGTACTCGAATTTCTCTACTATTATGTACCATCTTATATCCACAGTCAACCAACCTGTATTGCAAACCAGCCTTTTGCCAGAAAAAGGAAAAGACGAAGCAAAAGCTCCGCCCTCTCCTCATTGTCCATAGGAAACTTATAAATATTTTCGATCAAAACAGACTGTCGCCAGTATCATAAAGGAAAAAATCATTACTGCTGCGACTGCCATGCTAATATAGTAATCTGCCGGTTGGCGGATGTCCTGCAATAAAGACATGCCATCCATAAGTCTCACCGGAAGAAACGTACTGAGCTTTGGAAACATATGCAGCACATAAGCTCCCGCAACAACCCCTCCGGTTCCCAAAAGCACTTCTGTACTGCTCTCAACCACCGATGAAAAAAATATCAGAAGCGAAATGGTCCATATACCGAACAGCCAGGTGAATAATACAGCAAACGCGAAATGCGAAACAATGCTGTTGTCCCAGAAATATGCGTTATATATAAACGTAATTCCAAAACAAAGAACATACAATACTGTCCACATGAGATAAAGCATCAGCGATTTCGCCGACAGGATTTTCCGCCGCGACAGTCCTTTTGTGACTACAGGAACCAACGTCCCTTTCTGGTATTCTGCAGTAAGACTTCCGCTCCCAAGCAGAAGAAACACCAGAAGCCCAATTGGAATATTTTTGTAAAACTGCGTCCAGGAAGTCATGGCATCTATCTTAACAGATGTGATTGCAAGCCCTGTATCAGCCAGAGACTCCGAAAGCGCTTCGATCAGCCAGGGAGTCAGTTTAGTCAGAGCTGGATTCATTACCCCAAACAGAGAAAAAATCAACAGGAGAATCAAAATCCGCCCGGTACGGCTCCATTCCATCCATTCCTTTTTGAGAAATGCCTTCATTTTCCCACCACCTCCAAAAACAGTTCCTCCAGCGAAGCCTCCTGCTGTTCCATACGCACAGGTACAAGTTTCGTATCTGCAAGAAAACGCAACACATCTGGGAATCGCTCTGTATCCTCCAGCAAAAGACCGCTGCGTCCGGTTAACTTGAGAAACGGAAAAGCCGCCAAAAGAAGCTGCGCATCCTCTGGCCGCTGTGTTTCCAGTTCCATCGCAACCGTTTGTTTTCTTCGACGCACTTCCTCTAAGGAGCCTTGCAAAACAATAGTTCCATTGTGCAGAAAAGCCATCTCATCACAGATATGCTCGACATCAGAAAGAATATGCGTGGAAAAGAGTACAGTTGTCTGCTCCTTGGCTGCTACCAAAATATCCAGCAGCTCCTTACGGCCCAGAGGGTCCAATGCAGAAGTCGGTTCGTCGCAGATCAGGAGCTTGGGCCTTCCAAACAAAGCCTGTGCCACACCAAGCCGCTGTTTCATGCCACGGGAAAAGCCTTTGATCCGATGCTTCTCTTTCTCGAGCCCCACCAGATGCAGCAACTCTTCGCTGCGAATTTTAATTTCCTTTTCCGACATGCCAAAGAGTTCCCCACAAAAACGCAGATATTCCGGTGCAGTCATATAGGAATAAAATTCGGGAACATCCGGCAAATACCCGACAAATTGATTGGTTGCAGTGCTCCCATAATGAACTGGCATCCCGTTTACAAAAATAGCTCCGCCATCCCTCTGAAGCAATCCAAGAATTAGCTTCATGGCTGTCGTCTTTCCTGCACCATTTTGCCCTACAAAGCCAAATACCGTGTGCTCCGGAACCGAAAATGTAACGTCCCGCAGCACCTGTTTTTCTCCAAAACGCTTTGTCACGTGAGAAAGTGTCAGCATCTCCATATCAGCTCTCCTCCTTTCCCAAAAGGAAATACAGGATAGGCCCAATAAATTCCATGCCAATCACCGTAACGGCAATCCAAAGCCCGCGGCTCCCTCGTTTATATGTGTTGTGCGTCAAAATATGATAAAGTGTATAACCAAGCAGCCCCATCTGAATCGCCACCAGTGGAATCAGAAACGGCAGTAATTCTCTGATCTCAGACATTCCTTTTCCCCCTTTCACAAATAGCAACATGAATCAAAAAGCAGTCTTTTCAATATTATAACAACAGACACAGTTTCCTTCAATGGAACTGCCCGATATTTCAGTCAATAAAGTCTACCGTCAGGAAACTTTTTGTCTGTTACAAGATTACAGAGATTCTTCTACCTGCTTCCGAAGGATTCTATTTGCATATTGCCAAACATGCCCAGACTACTCTATAATAAAACAGACCAGACAACAAGGAGGAACAAACGTGATACAAAAACAAAAAAACATACTTCAGACACTGAACTCGTTGAACCTTTTTGCCCTGACCCTGGCCGGAGTCATCAATGCATGCGGCGTTACCATGTTTCTTGCGCCTGTGAAGCTATTTGACAGTGGCATATCGGGTACTTCCATGCTGATCTCCCAGCAGACGCCTGGCTGGTGCAGTCTTTCTCTTATCCTGCTCCTGCTCAATATCCCCATTTTTCTATACGGTTACAAAAAGCAGGGTGCTTCTTTTACCGCCTATTCTCTTTATGCAGTATTTGTCTACTCCGTAACGGCATGGCTGATCACTGATATTTTCCCCGTAGATGTAACCATCGCCTCACCGCTTGCTGAACAGGATCTGTTTCTGTGTGCTATTTTCGGCGGCATAATTTCCGGATGCGGCAGCGGTCTGACCGTACGATTTGGAGGAGCCATTGACGGTGTCGACATCATCGGTGTTATGTTTGCAAAGAAACTCGGTCTCAGCCTGGGAAGCTTTGTCATGCTCTACAATATCATACTTTATGTAATCTGCGGCATTGTCCTGGGCAGTTGGATTCTTCCTCTATACTCCATCGTAACCTATGCAGCTGCTTCCAAGACAATTGATTTCTGTGTGGAAGGTTTTGACCGATCTAAAGCCGCATTTATCATTACAACGAAACCGCAGGAAATCTGCAAAGCGCTATCCGATACCTTCGAAAACGGAATCACAACACTAAGTGCCAGAGGGTACTATTCGGATTCTGAAAAAACTCTGATCTACTTTGTGGTCAATCGCTTTCAGATCAGCCGCATGAAAACACTGGTACATACACACGATCCGAAAGCCTATATTGCCATCAACGAAGTGGCTGATATTTTCCCTGCAAATATAGACTAGGAACCACATACCGCAAAATAAATGGTATTGGTAATCTCTGGCTCTTCGTACGGGACGCATATTGTAATAGCAATTAATTTCGCTATGCCTCCAGTACATAATAAAAGACCACTCTCCCGACAAACCCAGGACAGTGGTCTTCTATTTTTATATTTCTTTCATTTCTTTTTTACTTACACCGGATATGCCTTATTTGCATTGTCTGCCATATTCGGATCTACTTTTTTCTTCTGAGCTTCTCTGTATTTGAAGAAGTCTGTAGCTACCTGCGGGAACAGAGCATAGGACAGAACGTCCTCATCCTGCTCGGACCACTGAGCCATCTCGCCGCGCAGCGTATCCAGCTCGTCCGGAATCAGATCTGCCGGACGGCAGGTAATGATCTCTGCGTTGCCGATGCACTTCTTCTGCACTTCCGGATTGAACGGTTTTACGGTAGCGCCGTATTTTCCGGACAGAACATCCTTCGTCTGCTGCGGAACCATCTTGTAGCGCTCGCCCTGGATGACGTTCATAACAGCCTGTGTACCAACGATCTGAGAAGACGGTGTTACAAGCGGGCACTCGCCAAGGTCTTTACGCACACGCGGTACCTCTTCGAGTACTTCGTAATATTTGTCCTCTGCACCGAGATCCTTCAGCTGAGAAGTCAGGTTCGAAAGCATACCGCCCGGTACCTGGTAAAGCAGCGTCTTGATATTTACGCCAAGATTCTTCGGGTTCAGCAGGCCGCTGTCAAGAGCCTCGTCACGAATCGGACGGAAGTAATCAGCGATCTCTGCAAGAAGCTGCTGGTCAAATCCTGTGTCATACTTTGTACCCTTGAATGTCTCAACCATAACCTCTGTAGCCGGCTGAGAAGTACCAAGTGCAAACGGTGACATTGCAGTATCAATGACGTCAACACCAGCTTCTACTGCTTTCAGGTAAGTCATGGAAGCAACACCTGATGTGTAATGTGTATGAAGCTGAATCGGAATATCTACGGTCTCTTTCAGGGCTGTTACCAGCTCAGTAGCCGTATACGGAAGAAGCAGACCAGCCATATCCTTGATACAGATGGAATTTGCTCCCATATCCTCAATTCTCTTTGCGATCTCTTTCCAGTAATCCAGCGTATAAGCATCGCCCAGAGTATAGGAAAGCGCTACCTGTGCATGTCCTTTTTCCTTGTTTGCTGCGGTAACTGCGGTCTGCAGGTTGCGCAGGTCATTCAGACAGTCAAATATACGGATGATGTCAATACCGTTTGCGATAGACTTCTGTACGAAGTACTCTACCACATCGTCTGCATACGGACGGTATCCAAGGATATTCTGTCCACGGAACAGCATCTGCAACTTTGTATTTTTGAATCCGTCACGGAACTTACGAAGTCTGTCCCACGGATCTTCCTTCAGGAAACGAAGAGATGCATCAAATGTCGCTCCACCCCAGCATTCTACTGAGTGATAGCCAACTTTATCCATTTTATCGATAATCGGAACCATCTGCTCTGTTGTCATTCTCGTAGCAATCAGAGACTGATGGGCGTCACGAAGGATTGTTTCAGTAATTTTAATTGGTTTTTTTGCTTTTCCAGCCATGTTATTCCTCCTGATTTATTTTCCATGTGCGGTCGCCGCACGAATCTCAAGCCGCGGCGGCCGTCTTGCTTTCGCTAAGTGCATCTAAGGATGTTCTGTACACTAAACCTCAAGCTACGGCTGCCGCCTTGCTTTCGCTAAGTGCATCTAAGGATGTTCTGTACACTAAACCTCAGGCTTCGCTTTATAGCTTGCCTTCGCTAAGTTGCACAGAACGGGGTTCGCACTAACCTCAAGCTACGGCTGTCGCCTTGCTTTCGCTAAGTGCATCTAAGGATGTTCTGTACACTAAACCTCAGGCTTCGCTTTATAGCTTGCCTTCGCTAAGTTGCACAGAACGGGGTTCGCACTAACCTCAAGCTACGGCTGTCGCCTTGCTTTCGCTAAGTGCTTACACCCCGAATATAGCCATGAATGTTCCGGCTGCTACGGCAGTACCGATAACACCGGCCACGTTCGGTCCCATAGCGTGCATCAGCAGGAAGTTTGTCGGATCTGCTTCTGCACCTACCTTTTGAGATACACGCGCTGCCATCGGAACAGCAGATACGCCTGCAGAACCGATCAGCGGATTGATCTTTCCGCCAGTTGCCTTGCACATAATTTTGCCAAAAATAACACCACCTGCCGTACCAAAAGCAAATGCCACAAGACCAAGAATAACGATCTTGATTGTGTTCATATTCAGGAATGCCTCTGCACTCGTCGTAGCACCTACAGAAGTACCAAGCAGGATAACAACGATGTACATCATAGCGTTGGATGCTGTCTCTGTCAGCTGTTTTACAACACCACTCTCACGGAACAGGTTACCAAGCATCAGCATACCTACAAGCGGAGCTGTGGATGGAAGAAGCATACAAACTACGATTGTAATGATAATCGGGAAAAGAATCTTCTCCAGCTTGGAAACTGGACGAAGCTGTTCCATCTTGATCTTTCGCTCTTCTTCTGTTGTCAGAAGCTTCATGATCGGCGGCTGAATGATCGGCACGAGAGACATATAAGAATACGCCGCTACAGCGATCGGTCCCATCAGCGTTGTCTGTCCCAGCTTACCTGCAAGGAAGATCGAAGTCGGGCCGTCTGCACCACCGATGATAGAGATAGCTGCTGCTGCCTTTCCATTGAATCCAAGGAAAATTGCAAGGAAATATGCCATATAGATACCGAGCTGCGCTGCTGCACCGAGCAGGAAGCTCTTCGGATTTGCGATCAGCGGACCAAAGTCTGTCATCGCGCCGACACCCATAAAAATCAGGGACGGAAGAATACTCCACTCGTCCATCAGATAGAAATAGTGGAGAAGACCGCCTGCATGCTCAATGCCGTTCGCATCGACATACGGCTGTGCCATAATATCCGGATAGATATTTACAAGCAGCATACCAAATGCAATCGGAACGAGCAGCAGAGGTTCAAAGCCATGCTTAATTGCCAAGTACAGGAACACACACGCCACTGCAATCATGACATAGTTGCCCCATGTCAGATTCAGGAACGCCGTCTGATCCAGCAGGTTGGACAACGTATTTGTAATGTAAGACATTTTATTACCTCCCAGTTCGTATTCTCAGACAAGTCGCGGCTTAGTTCATGGTAGCAAGAACGTCTCCTGACTCAATTGCCTGACCTACGGTTACGTCGATGCTAGCAACGGTACCGTCCTGCGGAGCAACAACCGGGATTTCCATCTTCATAGCTTCCAGAATCACGATCGGATCACCGGATTTTACTGCCTGTCCAACGCTTGCTTCTACCTTAAATACCTTGCCCGGTACGGAAGCTGCTACTTTTACTGCGCCTGCGCCGCCAGCTGCCGGAGCTGCCGCCTTTGCTGGTGCTGCCTTCGGAGCCGCTTTCGGTGCTGCCTTCGGAGCTGCTGCCGGTGCGCCTGAACCTGCTCCCTCTTCTACTGTTACGTCATATACATTGCCGTTTACTGTAATTGTATAAGTTTTCATGAATCTTTCCTCCTGTACTTATGCTCTCTGCCAATTTCTTTTATTTGATTTTCTAATAGAACGAACTACAAATCCATCACTGGATGTATTCTCGGATGCCGCAATTGCTGCCGTGATAACTGCAACCAACTCAAGATCATCTGTATAATCTTCCTCTACAACCGGAGCGGCCGGTACTGCTGCCGGAGCCGGAGCTGCTGCCGTTTTATTCTTCTTTGACAGCTTTTCAACCATATCCGGGATAAAATGGAGCTGTGCAATTAAGAAACTCAGGAACAGCAGGGTCAGGAATACAATTCCGATCCCCATCAAAGTATTCATCGCTGCACGCTGCATCAGAACCCCCATCGGATACTGGATATCCCAGTTCAGTGTGGTGCTCTGTGTTTCCGGATTTACGGCAAACGTAACAACAACTTCTGTGCCTTCACCAATTTTTTCATATTTTGCATGTCCGGTAATCTCTGTTCCCTCTGCGTTCAGCTCTGCATCCGTCACTTCAACAAACGCGCCGAGCTCTTCTTTTACAGATTTCCAGTTAGCTGCAATCGCAGCTCCTGACAGATCGGAACCTTCCAACATCTGATCCAGCTGCTCGTCTGTCAACGCGCTGACTGCAACAAGCTGATTAGCCAAAAGTGCTTTTACAGCATCCTCCTGTGTCATCTGAGCCTGTCCGTCTGCTTCTGATTGCTGCGTTCCTTCCGTCTGTGCATCTGACGACTGCTCTGCACCTTCGTTCTGTGCAGCCTCGGATGACGCTTCGGTCACTGCTTCGGTCACTGCTTCTGTTACCTGCTCCGTAGCTTTCGTCTCTGCCTCTGCCGCATATACGCCCATGGAAAAAGCAGACACGGTAAGTCCGAATGCAAGTAATACTGCACTTAATCTACGCTTCATGTGATTCACCTCGCTTAAACTGTTCCGTGCTTTTTGGCCGGGCGATCATCTCTCTTTGTGAACAACATCTCAAAAGCACCGATTACGTATTTTCTCGTATCTTCTGCTTCGATGATGTTATCTACATATCCTCTCTTTGCTGCTGCCAGAGCACTTGACTGAAGTGCTGCATATTCAGCTGCCTTTTCGTTGATAACCTTTGCATCCGCATCTGCATACATGATCTTGGCTGCAAGCTGTGCATCCATCATACCAATCTGAGCCTGACTCCATGCAAACGTCATGTCAGCTCCGATTGCCTTACTGTTCATAGCAACATATGCGCTACCGAATGCCTTTCCGATGATAACGTTTACCTTCGGAACTGTTGCATTGGCAAATGCGTAAGTCAGTTTTGCTGCTGCCTTTGCAATTTTCTTCTCAGAGCATTTACATGCCTTGAAGCCTGCAACATTTGTCAGAGAAAGTACCGGAATTTCAAACGCATCACAGAAATTTACAAACTCTGCTGCCTTGGCTGCGCCTTGTGCGCTCAGCACACAGTCAAAGGATTTCACCAGTGTACCATCTTCACCGTATACCTCTGTACGATTTGCAACAACACCAACGGTTGTTCCGTTCAGACGGATAAAACCGGTAACCATATCCTGTGCATAGGCAGATTTTACTTCTACGAAATTATTGTCGTCTGCAATATTGGACAGAAGAATGCTCGTGTCGCCTGCTGCGTTTGCAAGATCTGCACTTACGCGGTTCAGATCGTCTGTACACTCTTCATAAGACTGGTCATCCTCGTTGTTTGCCGGAAGCATACATACGAGTTCACGGATCTGGCCCATGATCTCATCCTCTGTGCCCACGAAATCAACAAGACCTGCTTCTTCACTCTGAAACTGTGCGGAAGCTGTGTTGCATTTCTCTTTTGAATTGCCGTCAAGCGCATTCGGAGAATTAACAAAAAGCTCTGCTTTCTTGCCTTCCATGAAAGTAAAATCTGTCAGTGCCGGTACCAGTGCAAGGCCGCCGCCACATCTGCCAAATACTGCGGTAATCTGCGGAATCACACCGGATGCCATTGTCTGCTTCAGATAGATCTCACCAAATGCATTCAGTGCGTCTGTTGCTTCCTGAAGTCTCAGGCCTGCACAGTCCAGTAAGCCGATTACCGGAGCGCCCATCTTCAGAGCCAGGTCATAAAGTCCTGTAATCTTCTTTGCGTGCATCTCGCCAATCGTACCGCCAAGTACAGACGCATCCTGACTATATACGTATACCAGGTGTCCGTCAATCACACCATATCCGGTCACAACGCCGTCTCCCGGTGTCTCTTTTTGCTGCATGTTGAAATCAGTACTTCTGGCAGTTACATATCCGCCGATTTCAACAAAACTGTTCTCATCAAGCAAAGAAGCAATTCTTTTGCCTGCTAAGCTTTGTGCTGTATTACTCATTCTTCAGCCCTCCATTGCTCTATTAATAATGTTAACCAATTTCTGCCGATTCTATAGTAGCGTGTTTCCCTGAAAAAAGCAAGCTTTTTCGTCAGAAATTTCACACGGTCAGAAGGGCTCAGTCAGCTAAGGAAACACGCAGGAAAAATGCGTTTCCAACTTGTTCCAGAATGTATAAATAGTCCCGTACGTATACATCCTCCGAAGCAGTTACCGGACACACTGCCACCTCTGTATCCTCCAGAAAATAGTGTACATTTCCGACCTGCTGCCCTTTTTTTACCGGCGCTGTAACGGATGGAGCAAGCTCGAGCTCGGTCCGTATGCCCTCCTCCTTTTTCATCAGTATCTCCAGGTCCTCCTCCACAATCTGACGCGTATTTACAAAGTCCTTCTGCCCATTTTCAACAGGAACCGATTCCGTTACCAGGCTTGCATCCAGAACCTGTTTCTTTTCGTAATTTTCCAATCCATAGCTCATCAGTTTTTTCGTATCGACCCATTTATAACCCTTGTGGTTTGGCCATCCGCAGGCAAGAAGTGAAACAATCAACAACTTTCCTTCCTTTTCCAGCGCTCCCACATAGCAATATCCTGCCTTCCCGGTAAAGCCGGTCTTTCCAGAAATCGCCCCGTCCAGAATCGCCAGAAGCGCATTGTGGTTTGTACAAGAATAATTTCTGTTTCCTTTTATATTTGTAAAAGCATGGGAACGCGTACCCGTGATTTCCAAAAATTCCTCTGCTTTCGGAGACCCCGTCAGACAGTACCGCATAATCAACGCAAGTTCACGGGCAGTCGTATGATGCGCCCCTCCCTCATTCTCGGCATCCAGTCCGTTCGGGGTAATGTAATACGTATTTTCGCATCCGATCTCCCTGGCCTTTTCATTCATACACGCGGCAAAAGCTTCCACGCTTCCGCTGACATTTTCTGCGATACACACTGCCGTGTCATTGTGTGATTCCAACATCAGGGAATACAGCAGATCCTTCAGGTAAAACGTATCATCCTTTACCATGCCAAGCTTTACCTGCGGCTGTGCAGATGCATTCCCGGACACAGTGCACACGGTATCTCCGGGCATCTTTTCAAGTGCCACAATACAGGTCATAATCTTTGTAGTGCTCGCCATTGCAAGCGGCGTATCTGCCTCTTTTCCATAAAGAACACGCCCGCTGTCACCATCCATCAAAACGGCGCCGCGGGCGTAAAGACCTAAAGTATCCTCTTTTGTGTCTGCCGAAGCAGTTGTGTAAACCATCAAATCCGTGCTGCCTGTACCTGCCTCTGATCCTGTACTCATCAGAAGAAAACTCAAGATCAGACTAACCACTGTATAAAATACGCGTCTCTTTTTCATACATCCGTCACCTTTCCTGTTGTCCGGTAGTTCTCCAACATTGTATGCATCAGATGCGGCGCCTATCACTCATTTTCAAAACACGCCTTTGCCGGACGCTGCCGCCTCAGTCGCAAAAAAGCTACGGTACAGATCACAACAGAAAGCAGAGAGCCTGCGGGAGCCGCAAGTCCCATCGGAAATAACGTATCCGAAAAATAGTTTGACGCAAGATACGCTCCCGGAATCCGGGCACAGACAATGGAAAGGAAATTATGCAGAAACGAAATTCCAGCTCTCCCATACGCGCAGAAATATCCGCTGAAACAAAAATGCATTCCCGCAAACATACAGTCCCAGACATACCCGCGCAGATACTGACCTCCCAGCAAAATCACCTGTGCGTCGTCCGTAAAGCAGTCAACCACTGCCCCGCTGATAAACTGTACCAAAACAGAAGCTGTGAGTCCAAAGCCCACAGAGATGCAAAGCGCGTAGCGCAGAACCGACGCTGCCCGGTCATGCTTCCCTGCGCCGATATTCTGTGCGCAGAGCGCAGAAACTGTAGAGAGCATCGTAGAAGGTACCAGAAACAAAATTCCGATCACCTTCTCCACAATTCCAACTGCCGCAGCATCACTGAGTCCTCTCCGATTTGCAATGACTGTAATCACAATAAAGGCAATCTGAATAAACCCATCCTGCAACGCTACCGGAATACCGATGCGCAGCATTGCTCCTGCTGATTTTCTTTGCAGACGAAAATGTTCCTTTTTCAGACTCAGACCGGTTTTTCTTCTGAAAATCACAAAGAGAGCCGTTAACACGCTGATCGTCTGCGACAGCGCAGTACCAAGCGCAGCCCCAGCAGGGCCAAGCCCCAGCACGCCGATAAAGAGATAATCCAGCACAACGTTTGCCACACAGGCAACCGCAACGAAATACATCGGACTTTTTGAATCGCCCATCCCCCGAAAAACGGAGCTGATAATATTATAGGCAGTAATAAACGGAATACCGATAAAGCAGATGGTCAGGTAAGCTGCCGTTCCGTCTGCCGCCTCAGGCGGCGTCGACATGACCGTAACAATAGGCTGAACCAGAAAAAGCAGTCCTGCCGTAATCACGACAGAAATCCCCAGAAACAGTGTAACTGTATTTCCAACAGCCGACGCGGCACGCTCCGGATGCTTTGCTCCAACAGCTTTTCCGATCGTTACGGTAGAGCCCATTGCTAGTCCGACGATCATTACGGTCAGCATGTGCATCACCTGACTGCCGATCGAAACAGCCGTCGTCTGCGCCACTGTTCCAAAACGGCCAATCATATAAAGATCAGCCATTCCGTACAATGTCTGCAAAAAGTATGCCAGCAGATACGGCAGTGAAAAGTAACTAATATTTTTCCATACGCTGCCTGATGTCAAATTTCGTTCCATTTCTTACACCTGTCTTTATAAACTTTATGAAAACAGGAGCTCCCCTTTTGCAGGTGTCTCCCGGTACAGAAGCTTTCCCTTCTTATAAGAATATAAAACGCTGCTCTTCTCATTCAGCGCCTGATAAAAATTCTTTGCATTCAGGATAATACAATCCGCATCGTTCCCTTCCCGGATTCCATAACTGTCTCCGAGATGAAGCGTCCTGGCCGCATTGTATGTGACCAGCTTGTAGGAATCCAGTATTTCTTCATACCCCATCATCTGGCAGACATGAAGTCCCAGGAACACAACGTCTCTCGGATTACCGGTACCAAGCGGGTACCACGGGTCAAATACGTCATCATGGCCAAAGGAAACATTCAGCCCTTCTGCCAGAAGCTCTTTCACACGCGTCACACCTCTGCGCTTCGGATACGTATCACAGCGTCCCTGCAAATGCGTATTGACCAGCGGATTGGAAACAAAATTGATCCGGCTCATCTTCAGCAGACGCATCAGCCGGTTTACGTATGCATTGTTGTAAGAATGCATCGCCGTTGTATGGCTTGCCGTTACCTTATCAAACAGACCAAGCTCCAGTGCACGGCACGCCACTGTTTCGAGACCTCTGGAAGCTTCGTCATCAATTTCATCACAGTGAACGTCCACCAGTCTGTCATACTTCGCAGCAAGCTCCAGTGCAAAATTTACAGACTCCACGCCGTATTCTCGTGTAAATTCAAAATGTGGAATCGCACCGACACAATCCGCTCCCATTTCAACAGCCTTCACCAGAAGCTCTTTGCCGTTCGGATAACTTAAAATACCCTCCTGCGGAAATGCCACGATCTGAATCGTCATAAAATCTTTTACTTCTTCCCGCAGCTCTGTCATGGCCTCCAGAGCCGTCAGCGTCGGATCGGTAATATCAACATGCGTCCGCACATACTGAACGCCGTTTGCCGCCTGCATGCGCAATGCCCTCCTGGCACGCTCCTTGACATCCTCTTTGCTCAGCTTTTCCTTACGTTTTGCCCAGCACTCAATCCCCTCAAACAGCGTTCCGGACATATTCCAAGCCGGATCGCCCGCTGTCAGGCACGTATCAAGATGCACGTGCGACTCGATCATCGGAGGAAGTAGCATACAATCCGTTCCATCCACAAGTTCCTCGCCCGGCCCCGCGTTCAGATTTTCTCCTATCTCGGTAAATTTTCCATCCGTAATGCGAATGTCATTTGCCATTTCCTTTCCATCAATATGGATATTTTTAATCAGCATAACATTCTCCTCTCAAAGGCTTCCAAACTCAAAGACTTCCAAGCAAAGCGCAGTAAAACTGCGCTGCGCATTCGTATTGTTCCATTTTGACCGGCTCAAGGATCTCCTGTACGGTCATTTCCGTCACAGCATCGACCTTCACCCTCTCAGCCCCGATCTGCTCGATAATCTCCTGCTTTGTCGCAGGATACGTGATTCCGTTCATCCGTTTGTGAAGCAGATGAATCATTCCCTTAAATGGTCTTTCTTCCATCACTGCTCCCCCTTTGTATCAATCTGACCGCTGCCAACTTCCTGGTATGTTCCGGCATAAGACCGGTAATCCTCTGTCCCTCTGCCCGTTCCGGCATATTTCCTGCTACTCGCACCACGATGATCGTACGAATACATCGGCGCTGAGTGCACTGCCTGCTTTCTCATTGCGTCGATAATACCAGGATACAGGTTCGCCTTAATCATGGACGGAACTCCATTTCCGCCCTCGCAGATAATATTTCCGTCCGGTCCGAGAATCATACTTCTTCCAAAGCAGGAGTAATTCTCATTTTCTGCCGTGCCGGACGCATTGACTGCCACTACGTAAACCTGATTGAAATAAGCCCCTGCCTTATTGGTAATCTCCCACGCGTTCTGCCACGGGTCCATATAGTGTGTGGGCCTTATGATTACATTGGCGCCGTTTACAGCTGCCTCTCTCCATATCTCCGGATAATCGCCGTCCGCACAGATAATTAGTCCGATCTTTGCGCCCTTCGGCCCGTCACAAACAGTACATGACTCGCCTGGAAGCGAAGTCTCAAACGGAATCCACGGATTCATTTTATCGTATGTATGCCGAATTTTCCCTTTGTCATCCACCAGCACTGCTGTGTTTGTAAACGCACCGGGCAGCTCTGATTTCAATAAAAATGCAAACACACCCCACATTTCCAGTTCCGCACATTTCTCGCAGAGCGCTTTTACCTGCTGCGCTTCAAGTGTCAGCAGCGCGTTCTCCCAGCCGGACTGTGGAAATCCCTGTAAACATGCTTCCGGCGCCACGATCAGATCTGTTCCCGGAAAAGCACCGGATGCCCGATCCATAAAATTCAGAAGCGTATTCAGATTACGGTCCACATCTGTCATAGAAACAGCTCCGATCGGTGCATACTGTGCACCGACCACGCTCAGACACTCTGTCTCAATTTTTCCATTCAGAGAAAATACATTACCTCTGTCCATTTCTCCTCCATCTGCCTTTTCTACATTTTATCCCCAATTTGCCCAAACCCGCTCAGATTCAAATCTGTATTATTTCTGCAAAAATTTATCCGCAACTGCATAAACAATACAGGAAACAAGAATCGAATTCAATGCAGAAATACCCGGTGCGTACAGCCCGACTGCTGCACCTGCCACTACGGCAAGAACGGCATGCCACTTTACCTCCGGAAGCTGTGATTCATCCTTCTTCTCGTACTCTGCCTTATGCAGGAAATAGCCAACGATTGCAACACCGCCTACCGGAGGAATCGCCGCGCCGAGGAAGTTGAGCCATGAAACGAAATTTTTGTACAGCCATACGGAAGCAATTGTTCCGATCAGACCGCTCACCAGAACCATCGGCTGCTTCGGAAGCTTTGTAATATTGGACAGACCAAGTCCGCAGGAATACAGACCATTGTCTGCCGTTGTCCAGATATTCAGTCCCAGAATCACGATAGCCGGAATTGTCAGTCCCTGTGCAATCATAATATAGAATATATCCGGAGTATTTGTTACCGCTCCGCCAACTGCTCCAAAAACAAACATCAGTGAATTTCCGATAAAGAATGCGATAATCGTAGAAATAACTGCAATTTTATTCGTTTTGGAAAATCTCGTATAGTTCGGTGTCGTCGTACCGCCGCTTACAAAAGAACCAATAACCAGAGTCAAAGCTGTTGCAAACGTAATCGGCGTATCCGGATTTTCACGAAATACCTGTCCAATTCCGCCAACTTCCGAAATCCCCATGCCAACAGATACAAACCCAAGCACTGCAATCAACGGAACCGCAATCCAGCTCACAAGCTCCAGTGATTTAATTCCGAAGTATGCAGAACTCGTCATCAGAACACCGGCAATGAGAATGAATAACCAAACCGGCAACTTTGTAAGCTCCGCCACTGGAATGGAAAACATTGCAAGACCTACGCCAAACCAGCCCATCTGCGTAAATGAAATCAAAGCTGACGGCAAATAAGAACCCTTCTTTCCGAAAGAACGTCTCGCCATAAGGTCAAGCGTCAATCCCGTCTTGCATCCTATGTAGCCGAGTAACCCCGTATAAACACTCAGAATGGCATTACCTAGAATCATGGCCCATATAAAACTTGATAAATTCAAGCCCACGCCAAGCTGTCCACCCACACTCATGCTGGCTGAGAAAAAAGTAAAGCCCATCATAATTACAAACATAGAGCCAAAGTTTTTTCTCTGATCGCTCGGCACCGCCTGAAGCGCAAAATCAATGTCTTTCTTGTTAGAAGCTTCTTTTCCCACTGTCTCTCTCCTTTTTCTTATGCTTTTTGTTTTCAGTTCTTCGCAACAAAGGTGTCAGCAGCGCATGCCAACACCTTTGTTTATCAGAGTTATTATATTCACAAACCTTTTATTTGTCAAAACATTTCTTTTTATAAAATATTAAGTCGAAAAATCCATTTTATTGTCAGAATATGTCAGTGAAATCCCGCGTTTTCTCTCCCTTCCTCGTACGAACACTACACATCAAGTTTCATTTGAATTTCTTCCTCTGCCTCTGCCTTAAAGTCTTCCACCTGCACAGGATTGATCTCCGGAAGATCCTCCAGTGAATTCACACCGAAATGTCTGAGAAATGCCTCTGTGGTTCCAAACAGAATCGGTCTTCCCGGCGCATCCAGTCTTCCAAGCTCCGTAACAAGCTCGTACTCCACAAGCTTATTGACCGCATGATCACATTTGACACCACGGATTTTTTCAATCTCTAGCTTCGTGATCGGCTGCTTGTACGCGATAATCGAGAGGGTCTCCATAACCACATCGCTGAGTACAATTTTACGTGGCTGCTTTGCCACCCGGATGAGATATTCGTACATCTCACTTTTTGTACACAACTGATAGGAATCTTCCAGCTCCATAATCTGGATTCCTCGTCCTTCCTCACGGTAGCCTTCCATCATATGATAAATGATTTTCCGTGTCGTCTCTTTATCCTGTTCAATTGCCTTTGCTATTTTCTCAATCTCAACTGCTTCTCCCATTGCAAAAAGAATGGCCTCAATCGCAGCCTCAGCTTTTCTTCTGTCCACGCTAGTTTCTCCGTTTCTCAGTTTCAACTTCATATACCAAATTCTGCCATTGCAAACTCTGTCCGCACAGTTTACCGATGTACGGTAACTGCATCAGTCATAATCCCCGGACAACTCGCTCGTCTCGCCTTCTTTTCCCGTGTATCGGATTGAAATATCTGCAAAGGTCTCCGGCTGCTCTACCTCAACCTTTCCTTCTTTCATAAGCTCCAAAAGCGTCAAAAAGGTCACAATCATGTACATTTTTCCGCTTCGCAGTGTCAGAATCTCCCGGAATCTGCAGTTTGCATGCTCCACTATATAATGCTCTACAAAATGCATCGTCTCACTTAAGTCAAACTCTTCTCTGCGGATGTTTCCAAAGCTGCTGCGCACCCGGTCCACACGGTCATCCTGCCGTCGCAGAATATCCCGAAACAGCGCATGCAGCTTCTGAAGCGTCACGCCGTCGAGCAGCTTACCGATATCAACCGGTTCCCGAAAAGCCTTTACCGCATCCGGAATCGTCGGTTCCTTAAAAAGATGAAAGGCTGCATCCTCCTGCCGCTCCCGAAGCTCATACGACATATATTTATACATTTTATATTCCAGAAGTTTCTGAACCAGTTCCGCACGCGGGTCAATCTCTTCGCCTTCTTCTGTCACCTCCGGCGGCAGCAGCATCCGCGACTTGATATCCAGCAGCGTAGCTGCCATAACGAGAAACTCGCTCATCACGTCGAGATTTTCGGACTGCATTTCCTTGATATATTCCATATACTGCTCTGTGATCTCCACGATCGGAATATCGTATATATTTACTTTATTTTTTTCAATAAGGTGCAAAAGCAGGTCCAAAGGTCCCTCAAAGACCTGCAGCTTCACCGGTATGCCCATATATGGATTCCTCTCTGTATGTATTTTTCAGTGCACCGGCAAAATGGTTTTGCCCAGGCTCTGTTCCGCAGTGCTCAGCTCAAAACGACGTTTTTCGCTGTCGGCTGTCGCCGAATCATTCACAGGATAAAAGGTGCGATGTATGCAAGCATCCCTCGCACCTCTTTTCCCGTGAATGGCACTGCTCGTAGCTTTACACAAAGTCAATTACCACCAGTTCCGGAGGATTGTTGATCCGTATATTTACGGTATGATTCCCAAGCCCTGCGCTTACGATCAGCTTCTTTCCCTTTTTTGTATACAGTCCTTTGTCATATTTGGGAAACAGCCGCATCTGCGGGCTGACAAGCCCTCCCACAAAAGGCAGACGAATCATGCCTCCGTGTAAATGTCCGGAAAGCGTCAGATCAGCTCCCCAGGACGCATACGCATCAAAATAAGCCGGATGATGGGCCAACAATATGTGAAAGCAGCCTTCCTCCGGCCTGCCAAGCATCTCATCAATCCTAGAAGCGGTCAGAACTGAACGGCCGCCTCTGCGAAAATAAGTCTGATCAAGCTCCAGTCCCCAGATCCGCAAAGCCATTCTCTGTATCTCCAACCGTTCACTGCCATTTTCCAGCAGATGAACCCCCAGGCTCTTTATCGTATTCGAGTATCGCTCATAAGAAGCGCCGTATTTCTCCGGCTTTTCTTTCATCCTGTGTTCATGATTCCCGTTCGCATAGTAAACCTGATAGCGCTTGGTAAGTTCGTTCATCAGAGAAACGGCCGCGTCCATCTGCGTCTCCCGTCCGGCCGTCAGCATATCTCCCGCAACCAGAACCAGTGCTGGATTCTCATTCCGAATCTCCTGCAGCAAAAGGCGATTGTTTTCTCCATAACTCACATTGTGAAGATCACTCAAAAAAACTGCCGAAAAAGGCCGTTCCAGAACTCTGTTCTCATTTCCTATACGCACCCGGTATCGTGTCACCTTGAAATTTGACATGGAATGCACGTGTCCTTTCCTGGCGTCAGCCTACAGCGGCAGTCCCAATCCCTGTCCCCACACGGAACTGGCATACCGTCAACTGCATCTGACGCACCTAAATTCATCACATACATAGTATCATATCATATTTCACGTCTCATGCAAATCTTTTTCTTTTTTAACTGAAACCTTTACAGCATCCAGCCGCTCCACAGTTCCTGTAAATAATCCGGATATCCGGCCTTCTTTACGTCCTGCTCCATGACAATTGGCACACGTCCGATCTCCTTGCCATTCAGCGTATAGACGTACGCCCCCACTTCATCGCCCGCAGACAACGGCGCCGCAATTTCTTCGTTCCACTGAATGGATTTTTCAATCGCGGAAAAATCCTCTCCTTCCGTACTCAGATAAGAAAATTCATTCTGATATTTCACCGGAACTTCCTTTTCCAGAGACCCTTTTACCTCTATCGGTGCAAGTTTCTCCATATTCTCATCGTAATACATCGAACACTTTGAAAAACCATAATCCAGAAGCTGTCCCGCCTCTCGAAATCTTACTTTCGAATCCGGTGATGTCATGACCGCAGCAACCAGACGAATGCCATCCCGTTTCGCAGTCGCACTCAGACAGTATTTTGCCATGCTCGTGCTCCCCGTCTTCAATCCGTCACAGCCGTTGTAAGCCCGCAGCAGTTTGTTCGTATTGGTTAATGTAAACGTACTGCTCCCTCTCGCTGTCACATGCGTTATGTCTTCCATCCACACGGTCGAATATTCCGTCACCTGCGGAAAGCGCTGCAAAAGCTCTCGCGACATCAGCGCCACATCCCGGGCCGTTGTATAGTGATCCGTCGAATCCGTCAGTCCGCAGCAGTCCACAAAATGCGTATTTGCCATGCCAAGCCGTCCGGCTTCCTCGTTCATCTTTCCGACAAAGGCTTCCTCCGTTCCGCCAAGCTTCTCCGCCATTGCCACCGCTGCATCGTTTCCGGAAGCTATAATGATACATTTCAGCATTGTCTCAACCGTCTGTACCTCGCCCTCTTCCAGGAACACCTGCGACCCGCCCATAGATTTCGCGTGCGCGCTCGTCACAACCTCATCCGTCAACGCCAGCTTCCCCTGCTCCAGCGCCTCAAAAATCAGCAGCACTGTCATCACCTTTGTAACGCTGGCCGGATGTACCTTCACATCTGCATCCTTCTCATACAATACCTTTCCGGTGGATACTTCCAGAACACACGCATGAGGCGTCTGAAGCTGTGACAGCCCGTCAGGTACCGCGGCCTCTTCCTGAATCCGCTCTGCCTGATGGGCTGATAAATACTCTCCTGCCACGGCCGCACGCATGCCAGCCGCTACATACTCTGTTGATCCGACTGCACGCACATCTGCGCCCGATCCGATCAAAACTAATACTGCCAAAAAACCTGCAATCCACTTTCTCATAGCTACCGCCTGTCAACCCTTTACTAACACTATATTAGCATCCGGTCAAAATATTCTGCAAAACTACAGAAGCGGAGCAAAAAGCCGCAGAATACTCTGCCCGATCCGTATGGCGACATGCTTGTTTTTGCAATCGTCTGCCTTGATCTCGCGGCATTCTCCCAAAATATTCAATGCATCCTCTTTAATCTGCATCACTGCATCGGAATGATACATCCAGACTCCGCATTCAAAATGCAGATACAGACTCCTGTAGTCCATATTGATCGTTCCGACCGTCGCAATCCGGTCGTCACAGACAAACGACTTCGCGTGCAGAAATCCCGGCTTATATTCAAAGATGCGGACACCGCAGTCAAGCAGCTTGTCGTAATATGATCTTGTCAGCAAAAATACAAGCTTCTTATCCGGAATCCCAGGGGTAACAATCCGCACATCCACGCCGCTTTTTGCAGCCAGGCAAAGCGCCGTTGTCACTTCATTATCCGTAATCAGATACGGTGTAAAAATATAAACGTACTTTTTCGCGCGGTTGATGATGTTCAGATAGACTGATTCTCCGACAGTCTCATGATCCAGCGGGGTATCGCCATAAGGCTGTACAAATCCGTCATCCTCAAAATCCTGCTCGTGCCATTCGTGAGGCAGATACTTTTTAAACTGGATCTTTTCACGCGCCAGAACACTCCACATCTGCAAAAACATGACCGTGAAGCTCCAGACCGCTTCCCCTTCCAGCATAATACCCGTATCCTTCCAGTAGCCAAAACGCTCCTTCCGGTTGATGTATTCATCTGCCAGATTGATGCCTCCGGTAAATCCGATATAGCCGTCAATGACCGTGATCTTCCGGTGGTCACGGTTATTCAGAAGCACAGACGGAATTGGCACAAGCGGATTGAACACCTCACAGCGAATGCCACGCCGCTGCAGCGACAGCTGAAACTCCTGCGGCATCGTGCTGGCACAGCCCCAGTCATCATAAATGAGCCGCACATCCAGACCCAGACGCGCCTTTTCTGCAAGGATATCAAGGATTCCCTGCCACATCTCTCCGTCGTCAATGATAAAATATTCCATGAAAATGTAATGCTCTGCATATTTCAGTTTTTGCAGCAGCGTAGAATAAAGTTCCTGACCAACACGAAAATATTGTGTTTTCGTCTTACGATAAACTGGAAATCCGGCATTATTATAGATGTAGGAGGACTGACAATGCGCTGCCTTGCTCTCATTTTCAAGGCTCTGCTTTACCTCAGCATCCTGTACCAGATACCCGGCTGCCTCATGAAAGGATTCATCGAGCTTATCCTGCATATCTCTGCCTAGCCTTGATTTTCCAAACAGCAGATAAATAACCGCTCCAGCCACAGGAACAGCCAGTATCAGAATCGTCCAGGCCAGTTTGTAAGCCGGATTGATGTCTTTACTCACAAGCCACAGAATCGCCACCAGACTGATAAATTCAATCAGGGAAGCGATAAACGGAAAACGATTCTTCAATACGAGAACTGCAAAAATAATCCAGATCACCTGTAGCAAAACGGCAATCGCAACTGAAACAATCCTTCCCAATAAACGCTTTGATGGTTTCTTCATCCAACTCACCTCTCCTGCCATTCCCAACAAACGTACGCTTATAGTTTGAAAAAATCCCTGACCATAGAAAATGACCAGGGATTTTACTGCACATTAATTGAATTTACGCTTACGAGCCGCTTCAGACTTTTTCTTGCGTCTTACGCTCGGCTTCTCATAATGCTCTCTTTTACGAATCTCCTGCTGGATACCAGCTTTCGCGCAGTTTCTTTTGAAACGGCGAAGAGCGCTGTCCAGAGTCTCGTTTTCTTTTACGATAACATTTGACATTGTCTCACACCTAACCTCCCTCCAGTTGCAGATTGTGCACAATACAACTGTCTGGGTATTTTAATTGCACTATTAAGTAGTATACCATAATTTCTGTTTTCGTCAACTCTTTTTCCAGAATTTACTTAAAAAAGATGAAAACTTTTTAACGGCTGATCTGATCCTTCAAAACTTCTTTTGCCTTTTCCAGCGCTGCGTCAATACCATCCGGATTTTTGCCGCCTGCCTGCGCCATATTTGGACGTCCGCCGCCGCCGCCGCCAACAAGCGCTGCAATTCCTTTGATCAGATTGCCGGCATGGGCGCCGCGCTCCATCGCTCCCGGCGTGGCTGCTGCCATCAGATTAACCTTGCCGTCATTTACAGCTGCCAGAAGTACAACGCCCTCTCCGAGCTTCTCGCGAAGCTGATCGCCCAGATCACGAAGGCCATTCATATCCACGCCCTCCAGCTTCGATGCAAGCAGCTTCACGCCTTCAATCTCACAAACCTGATCCATGACGTCGCCAAGCGCATCCTTGGCCAGCTTGCTCTTCAGCGACTCATTTTCGCTCATCACAGCCTTCAGCTCTGCCTGCAGTGCAGAAATCTTTTCAAGAATGCCGGACGACGTTGTTTTCAGAAGCTTCGCAGCCTCATGAAGTTCCTGCTCTGCCGTCTTATAATATCCAAACACTCCGTCGCCGGTCAGCGCTTCAATACGGCGGGTACCAGCTGCGATTCCGGACTCAGAAACAATCTTAAACACCGCGATATCTGCGGTATTTCCCACATGAGTACCGCCGCACAGCTCCTTGGAAAAATCGCCCATGGATACAACCCGCACCTCATCGCCGTATTTTTCGCCGAACAGAGCCATTGCGCCTGTCTTTTTCGCCTCTGCAATCCCCATGATATCTGTCTGAACCTTCAGCCCGGCCGCAATCTCACGGTTCACAATCTCTTCTGTCTGCGCAATCTCCTCCGGAGTCATGGCCTGGAAATGAGCAAAGTCAAAACGAAGCCTGTCCGGGTTCACCAGAGAACCCTTCTGCTCTACGTGGGAACCAAGCACTGTTTTTAAGGCTTTCTGAAGCAGATGTGTTGCGCTGTGGTTCTTGCAGGTGTTCTTTCTTCCCTGCGCATCTACCGTCAGAGTCACAAGATCTCCGGTCTTTATCATTCCCTCTGCCATATAGCCTACATGTCCGTATTTACCGCCAAGCAGGTGGATGGTATCCTCAACAATAAACTTGCCGGATTCACAGGAAATCACGCCCTTGTCGCCTTCCTGCCCGCCCATCGTCGCATAAAAGGGGGTCTTCCGTGTAATCACCGTACCGCGAATGCCCTCTGTGAGTGCTTCTGTCAGCTCAGTCTGCGTGGTAAGAACCGTAATCTCTGATTCATCCGTAAGGGAATTGTACCCCGTAAACTCTGTTGTCACATCTGCCGGTATCTGGTCATATACTGTGGCATCTGCGCCCATATAGTTCGTTGTACCTCTCGCCTTGCGGGCCATCTGACGCTGGTTTTCCATACAGGCTTTGAAGCCGTCCTCATCAATAGTATAACCCTTTTCTTCCAGGATTTCTCTTGTCAGGTCAAGCGGGAATCCATAGGTGTCATACAATACAAACGCGTCTCTGCCTTCCAGAACTTTCTGCCCCTTCTTTGCAAGCTCCGCTTCCATTTCGGAGAGAATGCTCAGACCCTGGTCGATCGTACGGCTGAATTTCTCCTCTTCCTGTGCCAGAACCTTGAAAATAAAATCTTTCTTTTCCTCAAGCTCCGGATAACCGTCTTTGGAACCTTCGATCACCGTCTCGCTCAGCTTCGGCAAAAAGCTGCCCTCAATGCCAAGCATACGTCCGTGGCGCGCTGCACGGCGGATCAGACGGCGCAGCACATAGCCGCGGCCTTCGTTTGTCGGCATGATCCCATCTGAAATCATGAACGTTGACGAACGGATATGGTCTACAATCAGACGAATCGAAACATCCTTTTTTTCGTCTGTCTTGTATACAGTATGCGCAAATTCACAAACCTTATCCCTCAGGTTCTGCATCGTATCCACATCAAAAATGGAATCCACATCCTGCACAACAACAGCCAGACGCTCCAGACCCATACCGGTATCAATATTTTTCTGCTTCAGCAACTCATAATTACCTTCGCCATCGTTCTCAAACTGGGTAAATACATTATTCCAGACCTCAATATACCGGTCACAGTCACATCCTACTGTACATCCCGGCTTTCCGCAGCCATACTTTTCTCCACGGTCATAATAAATCTCGGAACACGGTCCGCACGGTCCCGCGCCATGCTCCCAGAAGTTGTCCTCTTTCCCAAAACGGAAAATGCGCTCCTCTGGAATTCCTACCTGCTCATGCCAGATATTCCACGCCTCGTCATCCTCAAGATAAACAGACGGATACAGACGCTCCGGATCAAGTCCCACAACCTCTGTCAGAAACTCCCAGGACCAGCTGATTGCCTCTTTTTTGAAGTAATCCCCAAAAGAGAAATTGCCCAGCATCTCAAAAAACGTGCCGTGGCGCGCTGTTTTTCCGACATTTTCGATATCTCCGGTACGAATACACTTCTGGCACGTAGCCACTCGACGCTTTGGCGGAATCTCCGCCCCTGTAAAATATGGCTTCAGCGGCGCCATACCTGCATTGATCAGAAGCAAACTGTTGTCGTTGTGCGGCACCAGAGAAAAGCTGTTCATTACCAGATGATCTTTGCTTTTGAAAAAGTCGAGATACATTTTTCGTAACTCATTCACCCCGTATTTCTTCACGATCGTTCCTCCAACGTTTCTTTCATTCTTATTTCTTCATTTCATATCATAATTATATCATGCAATATTTGTTTAAAACTTATTGCTTTCCTTGCAAAATTCTGCAAATCCTTTTGGTGTACTGCACTAATTCTTGCTATCTGTACCGGAAGCAGTCTTTGCATCTTTACGGTCACGCAGTTTTTTCCCGCAGAAAATTGCTGCAAGAGAAACACCTGCCAGAATAAGCAATTTTACCAGTTCAACTATAAATTCTCCTATAAATGCTGCCATTCTCCCTCTTCCTTTCTCTGCTCTGTAAAACCGCAGTGTTAAGCCGGCTTTCACCTGCCAAAAATTATTTTCTTCAACTGACGATACCTGTTATCATAGCACACGATATCAATGTTTTCAACTGTTTTCCATCCTTCCGTACAGCCCCTCCGTATCATCCAGCAGGAATTCCGGCCCTTTATCAGCGGCAGAAGTAGCCAGTGTGTCGCAGCGCTCGTTTTCGGGATGTCCGTCGTGCCCCTTCACCCAGATAAACCGAACTGTGTGCGGCTCTTTTGCCGCCAGCAGTCGTTTCCAGAGATCTGTATTTTTAACCGGCTCGTTTTTGCCGCGCTTCCAACCCTTTCGAATCCAGCCCTCAATCCAGTGCTGGTTAAACGCATCGGTCAGATATTTGGAATCCGAATAGAGCTCCACCTCGCACGGTCGATTCAAGGCTTCCAGGCCAACAATCGCTGCCATCAGCTCCATACGGTTGTTCGTTGTCTTTTTATATCCCTGGGAAAATTCTCTCTCGTGAAGCTTTCCCTGTGAATCTGTATACTGAAGAACCGTTCCATAGCCCCCCGGGCCATCCGGATTGCCGCGTGCAGCACCGTCTGTAAATATTTTTACGAACATAGTCTTTTTTCCTTTCCGCATGTTCATGCTAATCTGAGTCTAACAATCCTGTATCATTCATCCTGATCCGCAATGTCCTGCCCTTTCGTCTTATCGGCAGCTTCTGCAGGGTTTCTCAGACCAGGAGACTCCTGAAATTTTCGAACAGCTGCGCGGGATTTTTTGTTATCCCGGCCACTCGTACTGATACCTGCCACAAAATCATCACCCAAAGCCAGGGAAGGAAAATAAAAGTCACATTTCGTCTTGTCCGAACAGACATTGACCGGAATCCCCAGGCACTTGCAGGCTGTATAGATTTCATGATTCAGCTTTTTGTCATTCGTGGCCGCGATTACCATGGATGCGTCATAAATATCTTCCCTTTCATAACGCTTCCGCAGAATCGTAAGCTTTCCCTCAGCCTCAAGATCTTTTAATTCTTTGTTGACTTCCGGTGCAATCACTACCAGATGATCGGTAAACTCAATCAGCGAACGAATACGCCGTTTTGCAATCGTCCCAGCTCCCGCCACCACCACTTTTTTATCTGAAAGATCAATAAACATCGGAAAATAGTGCTTTTTCATTTTGCTGCTCCATTCTTTTGTAAAATCATACCCAGTGCGAGGCTCTGAAATTTGTAATCCCGCACCGGCGATCTTATTGTACCACACGGTTTTTAAAATGGAAACCCAAAAGTACAGACGCCTGCTCTCCTGCCTTCTACACGCTGAACTGCGGTTGCTTTTCAAATACCTTAGAAATTACTTTGCAATTTTCTACAGTTTATACTATACTGAAGTCGGCGGACAGATAACAGACATCAGATCTGCTCCCTGCCGCCATTTATTTACAGCAGAGGTGGATGCAATTATGGCAATCAATTTCGTAAAAAAACTGCCGATTCCGGCAGAAGTTAAAAAGCAGTACCCCCTTCCGGAGAAGGTTATTTCTATCAAAAAAGAAAGGGACGCCCAGATTCGGGACGTGTTTACCGGAAAATCCGATAAATTTCTCCTGATCATCGGTCCCTGCTCTGCGGATAATGTAGATGCCGTTATGGATTACATGCAGCGTCTTGCAAAGATACAGGATCAGGTCGGCGACCGGATCATTCTGATTCCCAGAATCTACACAAACAAACCGCGCACCACAGGCGAAGGCTACAAAGGGCTTATGCATCAGCCAGATCCTGAAAAGAAACCGGACGTTTTCGCCGGCATTGTCGCCATGCGCAAGCTACACGCAATGGCAATCGAAGAGACAGGCCTTACCGCCGCCGATGAAATGCTCTATCCGGAAAACTGGCGCTACCTCGACGATCTGCTCTCCTACGTGGCAATCGGCGCACGCTCTGTCGAGGATCAGCATCATCGTATGACCGTCAGCGGCATGGATGTTCCCGCCGGTATGAAAAACCCGACGAGCGGAGATCTCTCCGTTATGCTGAATTCCGTTGTCGCTGCGCAGGCAAAGCACAATTTTATTTACCGCGGCTGGGATGTCAACACAGACGGAAATGAACTGGCGCATGTCGTCCTTCGAGGTGCGACAAACAAACACGGTAATTCGATTCCGAACTACCATTATGAGGATTTGCAGCTCCTCCTTGAAATGTATAAACAGCGCGGCCTGAAGAACCCTGCGGCGATCATCGACACAAATCATTCCAATTCCGGCAAGCAGTATCTCGAGCAGATACGAATTGCAAAAGAAGTTCTGCACAGCAGAAACTACAATCCGGAACTGAAAAGTCTGGTCAAAGGATTTATGATTGAAAGCTATATTGAAGACGGCTGCCAGAAAATCGGCGCAGAGTCCCACATTTACGGCAAGTCTATTACCGATCCGTGCCTTGGATGGGAAAAATCAAAGAAGCTGATTTATGATATCTATAAAGAATGCTGACATAGGGCTGCTGCATTAATGCTGCAGCCTTGCCGTTTTCCTGTCAATCTTTTGCCTGTCCACAAAGATTTTACATTTCCAGCTCATATATTGCGGCTTCGTATGGACGAAGATTCCTGTTGTTCAGATTTTGAATCGTTCTGCTGTTCTCCTTGTAGTTTGACAAAATTGTTCTTCCTGTCCCTTCATAAGAAAAAGGAACCGGCTCTTTGTAAAAATTACAGACAATCAGCCATTTCTTTCCCTGCCATGCTCTCATATAGGCATAGATGTTCTCGTCTTCCGGTAAAAGCAACTCATAGCTTCCGTAAATCAAAATATCCTCTGTCTTACGCAGATTGATCAGCTTTTGATAATAATAAAAGATTGAATCTTGATCCCCCAGCGCCCGCGCTGCATTGATTTCTCTGTAATTTGGATTTACCGGACACCAGGGCTGTCCCTCTGTAAAGCCTGCCTGCAATCCGCTGTTCCACTGCATCGGTGTTCTGGCATTATCCCGTGATTTTGCCCGAAGGGACTTCATAATCTCCTCCGGAAGATATCCCTTTTCCAGACGTTCCTGTATCATATTGAGACTCTCGATGTCCTGGAACTCTGTAAAACTATGAAACGGCATATTCGTCATGCCAATTTCTTCACCCTGATAAATATAAGGCGTTCCCTTCATCCCATGAAGAAGTGTGGCAAGCATCTTTGCGGATGCGACACGATACACACCATCGTCTCCCCAGCGTGATACAATTCTTGGAAGATCATGGTTATTCCAGAAAAGACTGTTCCAGCCATGGCCCTCCATCTCTGTCTGCCATCTTGTGAAAACCTGTTTTAATTCCCTCAGCTGAAGGGGGCGCAAATCCCATTTTTCTTTTCCCGGCTGCTCATCCAGCATACTCTGCTCAAACTGAAAAATCATGCTGAGCTCCCTGCGGGCCGGATCAGAATACATTCTTCCCTTTTCCGGGTCAGCACCCCAGCATTCCCCCACTGTCAGGAGATCTTTTGTCCCAAATGTCTCCCGGTTCATTTCCTGCAAATATGTATGCAGCATCGGTCCATTTCCTGTAATTCCCTGATCCGGGACCTTTCCGATCAGATCAATAACGTCCATCCGGAAGCCACCGATACCCAGATCAATCCAGTAATTCATCATATTCCAGATTTCTTTTCGTACTGCGTCATTTTCCCAGTTCAAATCCGGCTGTTTTACCCCGAACAGGTGCAGATAATGCGCTCCGGTCTCTTCCGAATATTCCCATGCGCTGCCTCCAAAACACGCGCGCAGATCATTGGGCGGGCTGCCTGCTTCCCCCTTCCGCCATATATAATAATCCCGGTAAGGGCTGTCTTCCGATTTTTTTGCCTCCAAAAACCACGCATGCTCATCGGATGTATGATTGACCACCAAATCCATCACGATTCTGATTCCGCTTTCCCTGCATTCCCGGATCAGGCTCTTCATCTCCTCCATGGTGCCAAATTCCGGGGATATCGCATAATAGTTCGAAATATCATACCCATTGTCTGCATTCGGAGATTCATACACCGGACTCAGCCAGATTACATCAATCCCGAGTTTCTTCAGGTACGGTATTTTAGACCGGATTCCATTCAGGTCCCCCACCCCATCCTGGTTGCTGTCACAAAAACTTCTCGGATAAATCTGATATACAACACTCCTCATCCACCACTTCTCTTCCATCTGTCTTCCTCCCGTATTTTATTAAAACCAATCCCCTTGACGTTTGCTTTTATATTATTTACTTTCTATAAACACCCAAAGCCCTTTGATCTGACTCTCTAAAGTCTCATAATCCCACAGCTTCTCACTGCGTTCTGCACTGTTCGGGTCCTTCACACGAATTTTTCCGTCCTCCAGCGCAGAAAGTACTATAAAGTGACCGGAAGTTGTAAAATCGCCTGGCATCATACTGCAAATGATCGGATATCCAAATTGCAGCATTGTCATCACCTCATGCTCTGAGAGTTTCATTTTCGTTCCTTCCACGCCAAACTGGCGGGCACCTTCTTCCATCAAATCCCAACTTGTTCCAACCCCTGGCACATAATATCCATTCTCCTGTGCATACTGGGCCACTGTATATGGAGTAACACGGTTCTCTCCGGTCAGACCTGCAATGACCATGGAAAGCGCCGTCGGCGCACAACCGCTCACTGCCACGGAACTGGTGCCATAATCACCATAGCCCCACCGCTCATCCCACTGCAACAGCAAAGGCACTTCTCCCTTTGTCACCTCTCCGATAGAATCTGCAAATACCTGCCCCTTCTTTTGCGGATAATCCAGAACAAAATCCAACATTGCCATATTGCGTGTCAGCATATCCAAAAGTTCTTCCGGATATTCTTCATAATGCTCCAGAATCGCGCCGATCTTCTTTTCTTCTTTTTGCATCAAATCCAGCTGATGATAAATCCCGGAATCCGTCACAGAACCTGCCACAAGCTGCCCTGGCCCGGCATTTACCGCACGGTCCGCATATTCATAGCCTTTATATCCCAGCACCCCTATAATACACACAGCTGCCATACAGCAGCTGACAAGCATTCTTTTTTTCAATTCAGATTTCCACCTTTCTGCTCTATTCTCATCATCCAATTGTAAACGCTTTCTCAATAGTCCCCCTGAACAATTATATAAAAAATAAGAGGTAACTTGTTTCTTTCGGAACCTCATTTTATAGATTGGTTCAAGAAGCGACCGTCTTGTTCGCGATTAACGATTGTATTTTGTAATATTCTAAAGCATGGTATCTCTAAATTTCCTGTATTCTTTTTTATTTTTTCCTAATTTTTTCCTGAATATTCAATGACAAAATAAGAAATACCGTGTAATTTCTGAATGATATCTTAAGATTTTCTCCTTTATTGCATAAAAAATCTGCACCTTATACAGCGGTAAGGTACAGATTTTCTCTATCTGCGCGGATGCGCCTCCCGATATACGCTGCGTACCCGCTCTACATTCATATTCAAATACACCTGAGTTGTCGCTATATCAGAATGCCCCAGCATTTCCTGAACAGCTTTCAGGTCAGCGCCATTTTGCACCAGATGGGCCGCAAAAGAATGACGTAACGTATGCGGAGTAATATCTGCCACAATCCCTGCCCTGGATGCATATTGCTTGATCAGCTTCCAGAACCCCTGGCGGCTCATCATTTTTCCGGAACAATTCACAAACAGGTAACTGCTTTCCTGCCCTTTCAACAGCGCGTCCCGACCGGACCGCAGATAACGCTCCAACGATCTCCTGGCATTCTCGCCAAATGGAATCACACGCTCTTTTCCTGCATCCCGGCACACAATATAATTCATCCCCAGCTGTACATCAGGTATCTCAAGCGAAATCAACTCTGTCACTCGAACACCAGTCGCATAAAGAAGCTCCAGCATCGCACGATCGCGCAGCTCCTTCGGAGAGTCCCCGGCAGGCTGTTCTAAAAGACGCACTGTTTCTTCTTTGCTGAGAATATCCGGCATTTTCTTTTCAATATGCGGTGCCTTAATCGTCTCAGTCGGATCGTTCTCAATCTTATGCTTGCGGCATGCATAGTGAAAGAAAGCCTTCATCGACGCCACATTTCTCGACACAGTCGCCGTAGAAAGCCCCTGCCTTTCCAGATATAAAACGTATGAATTTAAATTGGTCGCTGTGACGCTCTGTACATCGTCAATCCCATGTTCTGCCAGATATTTGTCCAGCCTTCTCAAATCCCGCTGGTAAGAACTCACAGTACTCTCTGAAGCATTTTTATCCTCTTTTAAATAATCAATAAAAAGGGGTAACTCTATGCCCATCGTAAAATCCCTCAAGCTTTCCATTTTCCTCTGTATACACGCAAAAAACAGGAGTACCCCTCTCCTGTTTTTACTCTCCCCCCACAGTCAAGTAACATGATTATAATCAATTCTTTTCATAAAATCAATGAGAATTTTTCCCGCAAAACAGCCTGAAAGCCCTGTATTTACAGGCTTTTACAAGATCTCGTCAAAGCCTTTTTATCCCCCACCAGATATGGTGATCCTCAGTGAAAAATCTCCAAAAAAATTTTTAAGGTCCAGTTTCCCAGAAACGTTTCCACTACACATCCTGCCACACAAAAAACAACCAGTTTTGTAAGAGAACTCAACTGCCCTCTTTGAAGCGCTGCCGCCTGCACCGCTGTTGCCACGCTGTTTCTGCCTCGCAGACGCAGCAAAAAAGCAAGCTCCTGTTTCCACATCGCAGCGTAGAGAATCCACTGCGGAAAAACACAGCAGAAAAACAGCAAAATGCCGGCGCCCCCTTCCCGTAATACAAACAGTGACAGCAAAAGACCAGCCGAAGCAGCCAGCCACCATGCATACCCCAGGTGAAACAGAACGCCTGCTGAAGTATAACAGCTCATCCATAAAAACAGAAGCGTCTGCAGCCTGATCTTCAAAATATAAGGAAATATCTTCTCCGGCAAAAACACAGCATTCTCATACTTTCCCAGACTGTACAGACTGAGCAGGCCTGCATAAGTACCCTTCCCCATCCGGAAAACTTCCGGAAGAAACGTACCTGCAAAAAAACCGGAAAGAACGATCAGAACTGCCGCTGCCATTTTGTGCTGCATTTTTTTCATCCATGCCTCCACAGCAAGGGCCTTTTCACTATTCTATGGCGTGCAGATCCATCTTACCACACTTTCTGTCTTCTGCTTTTGCAGTTTTGTACCAATGGCCCACAGCGGCATTTTCCCGTATAGCATGTACAGCATTGAATTACAAAATCAAATTACATAGTTGGAACCTATATAATGCTTCAGAAATTCATAAATCTGGTCTTCCGTAGGCGGACACCCTTTCACATTGTAAATAAAATCCTTTGTACAGCGTCCGATTCCAATCTGACCTGTTTTGCCCTGGTATCCCTGCCCGATGCAGATTTTTTCCTCCAGCTTATTCAACAAGCCCTCCTGTTTCAAACGCTCCAGCGCCGGAAGTAAATACCCATAACAGGCACTGCACGATTCCACCTCTTCCACCGCATCCTGAAGCTCCACCACCTTACGGGCAAGCGGTAGCGACTCGTTGTCCGCCTGCCAAAAAGCTTTTTCTTCTGATTGTATTGCGCTATCTGTCTGACACGCCTCTTTTCGTTCTGATTGCTTCTGGTTTTCCAGCCTGTTCCCGTTCCAGATGCCGCAGGTGAGTATCTGCGCATGCTCCAAGTCCGCGCTGCCAACGCCAAGGCGCTGCGCGATTTCCACATATGGCACATCCTGTACCGCATAGTGGAGCAGACTGCAGACATAGGCGTCCACCAGAACGGGATCGCAGGCAGCCATCACACAGTTTTTGACGACCGGATTTCCCCCGTCTTCAAAATCCAAATCACCGCAGATATGATCCACGACAATAAAATCCTGACGAATACCAAGCCCCAGATGGGCAATCGGCCGATGCAGTCCAAGCGAATGAAACCGCCGTTTTTCAGAATTTGGAATCAGCCCTTTCATATTTTTAAGCGCACACGTAATCTTTGTCTGGCAATGTCCCTTCAGCACCGGCACATTAATGAGAAAGTCTATCTCCTTCACGCAATTGCAGATATTCAATTCCAGCCCTTTGCAATCTGCTTTGTACGAGCCGTCTTTCTGTGTATCAAGAAATTCTACTCCGTACTGCCCCACCAGCTCGTCATATCCACACGCTGAAACGGCCTCCGCCGTCTTATCGCCCACCCAGGAGCCTTCCGCAATCACAAGATTCCGAAATCCGTTCTCCTGCAAATATTCAATAATTCCCGCAACCACCTCCGGATGAGTAGTCGCCCCATAAGAAGCCGGGGTAGGCGAGACAAGATTCGGCTTAATCCCGATCCTCGCCCCCTTTCCCGGTATCCGCTCTTTCAAATCTGCTTCCGTAAGGAGCCGCTTCGTTATCCCCTTATAATCCGTTCCGTAGATCTTTAAAATCTGATGCTTTTGCATACATACCTCCAAAATCGCTTTCGTCTCTGACAACTAAAACCTTTTCACAAAATTGAAACCACCTGATTTCTGCACAGCAGATGCCTCCCCAAACTGCTTATAGAACAAAAGCGGAACCACCATACAAATCCCGAACAGCGCCCCTATGCAAAGCACGAGCTCCATTATGTGAACATTACTTTTTCCGTACGTCCAGTCCAGAAAAAGTAATGTTCACATAATGGAGCAGTCCCCTTAAAATCAAAATAGCGCTCAGCGCTCCCATACCCCCGCGATGTCCGGATATAATTCTGCTCCACATCCATCAGTTCGGATTTCGCTGTAAACTGAAGCGTCCTGTTGTCCGCAATGATCCTTCCATACTGGGCCTTGGTAGTGACATACTGTTTTTGAGTTGATAAGGAAGTATTCACAACAACTTATCTTCAGCGCTGACTAACAGGGGGCAAGTAAAAGCAGAGAACACATCACTTTCATTAGTGGTCGTTCTCTGCTTTTCTGTTACGCAATAGGACGCCGTTTTAAGGGCTGACATATAAAACCCCTATTTTGTCATTTCAACGCCCGTGAAGTCGCATAAATCTTTCCCCTTCATAAATACATTTTAACAAATATACTTATGAAGAGGGACGTCCTACCAATGGACTATCGAGCCATAACATAATCAACTAATATGATATTTGAGATTCTAAATCTTTATCAATTCTAAATGAAAATGTATCAAAAGCGGTTCTTATATCTTCTTCTAATAATTCCGTAAGTTTC
>ERZ777306.1243-NODE-1243-length-42400-cov-55.555768_pt1 | contig 42400 bp, 29 predicted proteins | sample MGYA00374966_ERZ777306 | MGnify/ENA primary metagenome ERZ777306 (study PRJEB29329, sample SAMN06343882) | mouse gut metagenome | isolation source: Mouse cecum | place: Austria: Vienna | collected 2014-11-15 ... | reverse complement strand
AGTCGGGGCTTTGTTTATACAAAAAAGAGGATGCATCGTTTCGACACACCCTCTTCTTCGCTACGCTCTGATGGACATTGATCAATGTCTTTTTATCAGAGTTTATATTTTAGTGACTGTTTCTTTCCATTTACTTTCACTTCTACTTCCAATCCGTTTTCATCGAACGCTTTGTTCTTGAATTTAGCGGCAAATTTAGGGGCATCTGCGCTTTTCTTAACAGGATAGATGACAGTGATATAACGTACAGCTTCTTCTCCGTCTTTTCTTACGTTGAATGATACGTTCATACGTTTGTAACGTTTGCGGTAAGCAGTTGAACACCATCCCGGTTCTTTCTTCATGCTCATACCGTCAGGACCGAAACATTGCAGTTTCATGTTGCTTCCATCCTCAAACTGAGTAAGGAATGTCATGTCTTCGCGGCTGTTGGCGATTTCGCCTTTCGGCATTTGGTAATGAAGATTGATAGAACCTTTGGCACTGCCTGCCATTTCGTCTACAATGACAAAATAAGTGTTGTCAACGAAGAAAACGGAACGACGGTGTTTCAAGTTTTTGTAACTAGGATTTTCGGTCACTAAAGTTTGGATAGCACCTTCCGGTTGCCACAATCTAGTAACGGATTCTGTAGTTTCCAAGTTTTTGTTGTTCAGCGTTACCGTGTTGTGAACACAAGTCTGGCGGTGCCAGTTGCGTTGTTCCATCACTTCGCCTTCACCTGCATATACATAAGAACCTGAATCCGGGAACAAATTCTTGCTGTTAAACCAAAGTTCAAACGTTCCGTTGTCCGGCTGACAGTGCCAGAATGCTTTCGGACCAGCTTTTACTACCATCTGAGTAGCATCCGTTCCCCAGGAATTGCGGAACACGAAGAAACCTGATTTCAAGAATCCTTTAGACATATAATCCGGCAATGCACCTTCTTTGCCTTCTGTTGCAAAGTACTTGATAGCCTGGTTTTTCGGGAACAGTTTGCTCCAAGCTTTGTAGTTCTTCACCATTTCTTTCTTTGTTGTCAACTTGGCGTCGCTGAAACATGGGTTTGTGTAATCCGGGAAAGAAATGTTGGCGTAGAACATAATCATACTTTCGATAGTATCCAGATAATCTTGTGGGAATTCCTTGCGGAATCCGTTTACATCTGCAATTCCTAATGCTTTGCAGAAAATGTTGATAGCAGCAAGGTGATAGTGAGGGTCGAGTTCAAACTGACCGCCGTCTTCATATACCTGTACGTGAATTTCGCGGTTCAGGATATCGATACCACTCTTTCTCCAAGCCGGAGCATCTTTGAATTCAGGAAAGAAAGCGCCTGCATAAATCATACGCTGAGCTTCAAACAACAGGTGATTACCCTTGTCGGAGTAGTTACCTAAGATATGTACGGCATGCTTGTGGTAGTTCACCAGGAATTCAGTCAGGAAGTCCGGAGTGAAAGAAGGAGAAGGCAGGAACAACTGGAACTGTGAAGTCTGGTCTTGCAGACGGTTGCTCACTTCCAGTGGACGCCATGCGAAACGTACATTTTCCCATTCACCTTTGATTTTTCCATCACTGACCATTTCATATTCTTTCTTGTCCATCTTCACCAACGGATTCTTTTTAATCCAGTCGATGTATTGGTGTGCCCATTCTTTGGCATATTTCTCGTCACCGGATACACGGTAAGCCTTACCCATCGGAGTAAACCATTTGTGACGGTGAAGCTGCCAGCGAAGTTCGTTATCCTTTACCGGCCAGTATTGCCAGTTGATATCTTCTCCGTAATTGTAAGAAGGCTGATAACCTTTGTGAACGAAGAAAGTGTGCTTCAATGCGTCATCTGCCCACTGTTGTTCTTCTTTGCCGATAGTAACCTTTTTCAGGTTAATATCCGGAGTTTTCACGTTGGTACGTGCACGGTAATAGTCTAATAATGCTTTGGCAGCATCCTCATCTTTACCTTCTTGATGCAAAGCTTTCACTTTCTCCAATCCCGGATGGTCCAGGTTAAGAAGCGAAAAGACTTCGCTTTTCAGTTCTTGGGCACTAGCTTTGCCTACAAAACAAGCGATTGCCAGCAGAACGATATACTTTAAAGTTTTATTCATGATATAATTTACGATTTTACGATTTACTATTTACGATTGAGAACACTTTTACTTTTGTATTATTGGATCATTCTCAACTCTCCATGCTCAATTCTCAACTTTTTTAATTCCATGAATCTTTTCAATGCTTCCAAATAATAGTAGTCAGCATAGTTCAGTGGAGTGTCGATTTCAGAACCGTTAGGCAGTGAACCTACAGAGTGCATCAGAATGTATCCTTGGTTGTCGCCAACTTTTGCAAGATATGCATCGCTTGATAAACTTTTCAGAATTTTTTCAGCATAATCCAGGTATTTCTTACCATCAGGAACCATTGTGCTTAGTTCAATCAAGGCAGAAGCGGTGACAGAAGCGGCAGAAGCGTCACGTGGAGTTTCTTCCATCACAGGCGCATCATAATCCCAGTAGGGGATAGTATCGTCTGTTTTAACGCGATCCATAATCATATCAGCCACTTTGATAGCGAAATTCAGGAAAGTACTGTCGTTTGTTTCACGGTAGCAAGCTGTGTAGCCATATACAGCCCATGCTTGACCACGTGCCCATGAAGAATCGTCATTCTTGCCTTGGTGAGTTTGCTTGCGTTCAACAGTTCCGTCATTGTTATAGCTTATTACATGCCAGCAAGTATAGTCGGGACGGAAATGGTTGTGCATGGTAGTCATAGCATGCTTGATAGCAATGTCTTTGTATTTATGGTCACCTGTCGCTTTGGCTACATTAAACAGCAGATCGAGGTTCATCATATTGTCGATGATTACCGGGAAGTTCCATGTTCCGAAATCCCATGAACGGATAGCACCGATAGAATCGTTGAAACGTCCGCAAAGATTATCGGCAGTTTCTCTCATCACAGCTGCGATAGTATCATTGGGAGCAAGACGCTCTGCATTACCGTAGCTGCAATTAACCATGAATCCCAAGTCGTGTGTACCTTTATAATAGCGTACCGGATTCAGCAGATTTGTATATTGGATGGCTTCCGCTTTCAGTGTATCGTTTCCTGTCAGTTCGTATGCGTACCACAAAGAACCGGGGAAGAAACCGCTTGTCCAGTCATAAACACCGCAAAGTCGGCGTTTGCCTAGTTGTTCGGGTGTTGGTTGTGCACGGAGTGAATCTTTGAAAGTCAATGAGTCTCTTTCCAACTGGCGGCAAAGGAAATCCATATCATAACCTGTGCGGATGGAACGTGGCAACATTCCCGTACCACTAACCTCTTCTGCGGAAAGTTGTAATTGGGCAGAAGCTACATCCAGTCCTTTTTTTATCCAACTGTAGTCTTCCTTTGGGGTTGTCTGGCACGATGCGAGTGCGATACTAACCGAAGCAAAGAGAACAAGTTTCTTTTTCATGTTATTCATTTTAAGTGATTGTTTTTAGAAGTTTTGTAACTGATACAAAAGTAGTGGAAAGGCTTAACTTTGTGTTGCAGGATTGTCCAAAAGGAGTTTGAACTCTGCTTTTCAAGTTTTGATTTTGTTGAAAAAGGTTTTAATATTCTCCAATATGCCTTGGTTAGGGGCATATTGGAGAGGATTAAACCTTTTTCTATAGATTATAAGAATGTTTTTGTGATTATTTCCAGCCTGGATTTTGTTCGAATTTCGGGCACAAGTCTATGTCACGTTGTGGGATAGGAAATAATTCGTGTTTCCCTTTTTCTGTGTAATTATAGACTACATAGTTGAACTTAGCATTATCTGTTTGCCACCAATTAGCTAATTCCTTACGTGTATTTTGAATAGTTTCATAATAAATTCCCCAACGAATTAAGTCTAAACGTCGGTGTCCTTCGAATGCAAGTTCATATGCCCGTTCTTTTTGAACAGCTTTGCGGAATCCTTCTTCGTCTAATCCTTGAGGTAGATCACAAGAGACTGTATTGTTAGGATTTCCGAATCCACGGCGGCGTACTGCGTTGATTGCGGCATATGCCTCGCTATTTGGACCGTGCTTCCATTCGTTCAGAGCTTCTGCATACAAAAGGAGCACATCGGCATAGCGCAAAACATACCAATTGACATTTGACTTATCATTGTTGATGAGCAATCCATTCTCTACATATTTCTCAATGTCCCATTTGGCCGGGGTATAGTTCTGTTTCTCTTTTTGAGCTTTTGTTGGATCAGCGTCTTTTTCTTGTGCTGTTTCAGGTGTATCATTCTTACCAGATGCCCATAAAATATATTCGTCATTGTATCTATAGTTAGCTACCGACAAATTGCAACGAAGATCATTGGAGTGTTCACGCCATTCTTTTACAAAGGTATGCACTACTTTAAGGTTACCTGCACAGCTACCGCGTTTACCGGCAATTGCTGTTGTTTTCACTCCATTCCATTTTCCAATACGGCTTACAGGATCGCTATTGCCTGAAACGGTTGGTGAATAGAAAGAAACTTCTATCAAACTTTCTGTTGGATTCCAAATGCCATTGCATGTGTTTTTCCACAATTGTTCGTAATTGGGTAACAGTCCATGTTTGCCGGAATTAACCAGAATACTTGCGGTTTTGGCAGCCTGCTCCCATTTGGATGTGTCATTTATCGGATAGCCTGCCCAAGTAGCGTATACCTTTGCCAAAAGTCCTAGTGCTGCACCTTTTGAAAAACGGTATTCGTTACTTGCTCGATACGTGTCATCGCTAGCATACGGAAGTACATCACTGGCAAACAACAAATCCTCTTCGATAAATTCATACACTTTTTCGGGAGCTGCTTGTGTGTAAGTAGCGGGGGCTTGGTTAGATTCTGTTGTAGTACGCATCAAAACAATATTGCCAAAACGACGAACTAGTTCAAAGTAGTACATAGCTCTTAATGCTCTGGCTTCTGCAATATAGATAGTAGCCCGTTGTTTATCAGTGTTGTTGTATGTATTGATTTTTCTAGAAATCTGTTCCAAAAAATCGTTAGCTCTGTAAATTCCTTTATAAAGAGCTGCCCACGTTTGTTGTATTTCTGACTGAGTGGTAGGAAAAGCATTGGTAGGGATGATGCGCCAGTTTTCTGTCGTCGAACCTTCCACTTGTGCAATATCCGTTCCCATTATGAACAAAATAGATAGGTGATAGGCATACATTGCATCTTCCACATTGGTCCTGTATACACCTAACAATACATTCTCGGCTTCGCTTGCGTTATTCAGATAGTTTCTCTTTTCAATCTCTGTACTGGTTTCTTCTTCCAGTGAACAGGAGCAAGGTAGCACGCACATAACTAATGCCACTATAAAGTATGTTATTTTTCTCATTGTTTTCGTCTTATGAATTAAAATTGAAGATCAATACCAAATGTAAATACTCTACTCTTAGGATAAGCTCCCCAGTCCAAGCCAGGAGTCATTGGGTTGTTGCTTGCACTGTTTACTTCGGGGTCGTATCCACTGTATTTTGTAACGCAGAACAGGTTCTGTGCTGTTCCGTAAATGCGTAGCTTGGATGCATGGAACTTACGTACCCATTTGTGAGGAAGTGTATACCCTAATGTTAAGTTTTTTAAACGAAGGAATGAACCATCTTCAACAAAACGAGAGTAGACATCATTAGTGATATATCCATTATATGCAGGAACTTTATTTGATGCATTAGTCGGGCTCCAACGGTCTGCAACCTCTGCAAGCATATTTCTACGTCCACTTCTTGATTGTGTAGCATAGATACGCGTTGCGTTGTAGATGTTGTTACCATAGTTGAACTGGAACATAAATCCAAAGTCTATTCCTTTAAAATTAAGAGTGTTGGTGATACCTCCATACCATTTAGGCATCGCGTTTCCAATCACTGTACGGTCATTGGTGGTAATTACACCATCGCCATCTTGGTCTTTGTATTTTACGACTCCAGGTTGTAAAGTACCGTTGTATCTGGCATTGTTTGTTACACCTTCTTTCAGTACTAATTGCCCACTTGGTGTTCTGTTGAAATCAGAGCTTTGATAAATACCATCGAATTCGTATCCATAAATCAATCCGAGTGATTGCCCTACAGTAGCGATGTAGTCATAAGCTGTGAAGTTGCTGTCAAAACCGGAACGTGCATACATTGATTCTACTCCGGAAGCCAACCCTTTCAATGTGTTTTTGATGAACGAAATATTAAAGTTGGTCTGCCAAGTGAAATCTTTAGTCTGAATATTAGTGCTGTTTAAGCTCAACTCAATCCCTTTGTTTTGAATCTTGCCAATATTTTGCATTTGTGAGCCAAATCCGGTGACGTGTGCCAGCGATTGCTCTAACAATAAGTCTTTAGTATTTTTCACGAAAAAGTCAGCAATTACATTCAGTCGGTTGTCAAATAAACCTAAATCAATACCGAAGTTGGTTGTTGTAGAACCTTCCCATTTCAAGTTGGAGTTTTTTAATTGTTTAGGAGTCAGTACGGTTACTGTATTATTTCCTACTCCATATTTGTTTGATGAATACAAGTCCATTGAAAGATAATTGGAAATGCGGTCATTTCCTACCGTACCCCATCCTAAACGCACTTTTAAATTGGAAATCCAGCGCACATCTTTCATGAATGCCTCTTCCGATACACGCCACGCTGCAGAGAATGAAGGGAAATATCCCCACTTGTTTTTATTGGAAAATACAGTAGATCCATCGGCACGTATAGTGGCTGTTAACAAATAGCGATTGTCGTAATTATAATTACCACGTGCAAAAAATGACAACAACATCTTGTCACTGTAGTTACTTTCTACTTTACTAGGAGTTGCTCCAAGTCCTAAATTATTGTTACCTAAGTTGTCGAATGGGAAATCCATTGCTTCTCCTAATAAATATTCCGTACTTCTATAAGCAACTTCATGACCTAGCATCACATCATATTGGTGTTTTTTGATTTTTTGCTTCCAAGTCAAATTATTATAATTTGTCCAGCGAACATCACGTCCCATTTGTGTGCGTCCATAAGGACTTTCACCGTTACGATATGCCTCTTTTGAACCATTCTTATAGAAAACATCAGTGCGATTGTTGGTCGTATTATATGTACCGGCAGTTTTGAAAGTCAGTCCTTTAATAATTTGCCAAGTTAATGAAGCATTGCCCGACCATAGTTCCGAACGTTTGTCGTTAGTCACAGATTCTGCCTGTTTTACAGGATTCACTTGTGCAAGGCTTTCACCTGTTTCTAACATTTCGGGGTCAATTGCGGCATCAAGAAATTCTTCAATTGTCATTTTCCAACCTGGTGTTGGACGCGCACTTAATATTTGTGCCAACATGTTGAAACGTCCGGCATCGGCAGAAGTACCTGAACCTTTACGGTTGGTTTGTGCATAATTGATTGTAGCGTCCAATGTGATATTCTTGGTTATCTTTTGATTGAAACGAACTTTGGCTGTTGTTTTGTCGAAACCGCTATTTTTGAAGATACCGTTTTCAATGTAGCGAGAGAATGAGGCTGTATATTTGGTGTCGTTGTTACCACCAGTGACGGAAAAGTTATGATCTTGCGACCAAGTTGAGTTGAATGTTTGATCTTGCCAATCAACCCCTTTATCACCAATATAGTCATTCAATGATTGGTAACGATACGGATTACCTTCTTCATCCATTCCTTCTTTATAATAAGTACCTAAGTATTGTTCGTTTACTTCACCTTGCAATTTGACAAATTCGTATGGAGACAATACATCCAGTTTTTTAGAGATATTACGGTAACTTGCCGAACCGTTGTATGAAACAATTGGTCGGCCCACTTTCCCTGATTTAGTGCTAATCAACACTACACCGTTAGCTGCACGTGCACCATAGATAGCAGAAGAGGAAGCGTCTTTTAGAATTTCCATAGATTCAATATCGGAGTTGGCGATGTGGTCGATACTCTCTACCTCAAAACCGTCTACGATATAAAGTGGGGAAGAGTCGCCAGTAAGTGTACCGACCCCACGGATATTGATGCTGAATCCGGCACCAGGAGTACCATCTGTAGAGGTAATTTGTACACCGGCAACCTGACCTCCCAATGCTCCGGCAATAGAGCTGGATTGGAATCCTTCAATATCTTTCATCGAAACTGATGATACAGAACCGGTCAGGTCACTACGTTTCATTGCACCATATCCCACAACCACTACTTCTTCAAGCGATTGATTATCCGGAACCATTTTTATATTTATAGAGGATTGTCCCGTATATTTGATTTCTTGGGTTTTATAACCGATATAAGAAATCGCAAGTGTATTTCCTTTTTTCGTTTTGAGCGTAAAATTACCATCAATGTCAGTGATGGCTCCTGTGGAAGTTCCTTTCACTTGAATAGTTGCTCCAATAAGCGGTGTGTCGGTTTCATCCAACACTACTCCTTTTACGGAAGCCTCTTGAGCATAGAGCCCAATTACTAGTATCAAGGCTAAGAGGGTGAACCACCCTCTTTTACCGATTGACTTGATTGAATATATATATTGCATAACTTTTAATTTAAAATGTTTTCATTAGAACTTTGTGTCAAGCCAGATAACTAACGGGAAAATCTGTGAACCTGAATTAATGCTGGCAACATTGCCATTAGTGACAAATGTCATTTGCGCAATAAAACATCCGTTAGCCCAGCCATCGTGTTCCCATTGATTTGCATTGACTACAACAGAAAGTCTATTAGAACTATTGTCTGTATTGTCTACGTAGGCTAATGTGTTATTTGTTAAATCATTTTTTATGGTTCCCTTCGTGTCACTGTAATAAGATATAGGGAATTTTGTACTATAATCAGCTTCGCACTTATCCCAAAGATACTGTAAGAAAGTATTAGAAGTTATCACTCCACTTCCATGTGCAACTCCATCAGATGTTGCTCCATTGATGTTGTAATAGTTGAATGTTCTTCGATAATCTAAATAAATTTTGGATAAATCATCCGTTCCTGTTACTACAGGTACAACAGAACGCGTTTGTTTACGTGGATTTGCTTGTAGTACAAAAGGAGTATATTCAATAGTCACACCAGAAACTACAGAAGAATAACGGAAAAAAATAGGTGTCTTAACTGTGACTGCTGTTGGACCGTTTCCGGCTGTTGCTTCAATCAAGGCAATACCACAATTACCTGCTTTATAATCTTTAGATGCAGTAGTGATAACACCTTCATCATTAATTTTTATATTACCTGATTGATGTAAACTTGTAATTTCCCATTTAACAGAGACTCCTGGTTTGAGGTCTGTTTCTGGAGTAAGCTTCAAAGCTGTTAATTCTTCTCCTGATGCTACTCTAAACTGATTAGCATAATTCTCAACAGGAGTAAGTCCCAAATTGTTTCCATAACGGATATAAGTGAAGTAATTTGGGTTTTCTTCAACTGTCAGAACCAAAGTAGCAATTTCTTCATTTTTTGTATTAGAAGCTTTTACTTGGATGCTATACGTACCCGGTTTGATGGTGTTGCCTTGTACTGCAGAAATTATACCGTCTCTCTCTCCGATGTTAATTTGTTCTTTCAATTCTTCCGGCAAATTTACAAATTCATACCACACCTCATCACCTATGAAGTTGGCTGCTTTTTCTACGCTAAATGCGATTGCCTGTGTCGCTTTAGTAGCAGAATATGTGAAGTTGGCTACAGGATTGATATATTCTACTGTGCTAAGTGTAAAGCATTCTTCAAATTCTACACCTTCTGGAGCGAACTTATTCGCAACTTTTACATTGACCACATAATTTTCTCCAGCTGCAAACTGATGCCCCGTTGCAACAGTCAACACACCGGTTGTTGCATCGATCTGAATCTTTTCTGTTGCTGGTGTTATTTTGCTGATGCTATATTGGATTTCTTCCAAGGAACCCACAAACTCCGGAACTGAACTAGTGAACGTTGTTTGTCCGCTTTGTGCTGTCTCTTCTTCTATTTTTCCTTCATTAGGCGTATAGACAAGTGATAGAGGTTTGGATGTGATATTTACTTGGATTGCATTTTCAAAAATTCCTTCTTCTTCCTCTTCGTCTACTGCCGCCGTTATCAATCGAAGTGAAATGGTATATACACCAGGTTTAATGGCTGTGTTTCCTTTTACAATGGAGAATTCACCACTATTGGATATTGTGAAATATTTGTTAGGCTGATCTATAGCTACATTATTATACATAACAGAGGCTATTTTATAGCCAGTAATAGATATATGATTGCCGTCAGTTTTAACATGTGCTGTTGGTAATTGTAGTGCGTCATCATTGTTGATGATATTTTCATAGTCAGTTTCTAACCAGTTCGGCTCTACTATTATACCATCAGGAACAGGTTTCATCATATTCACTTCAATGGCATCTGCATAATCATAGCGTTTGCCATCGGAATAGCAAGAAACAGATATTTTGAAAAGTCCTACAGGAGTATCTTTTGCACTAGTAAGGGTGATAGCACCTGTATTGCTGTCAATTTCAAAAATCTCCGTTGTATTATATTGTTCTCCGTTAAGTGTCACGTTGGTGATAACAAAATCGTAAGGAGTGCTACCTTTATACGTAGGACTTGCAATTGTTCCACTCATAGAAGGCCCAATGTCGGTCAAACCTGTATAGTAGAGTGTAAATCGAGTAGTGTCTGTCGTTTCAGAATCCGAACAGGCAACGCCGAGAACTGCCAACAAACAAATGGTGGCGAATCTCCATGCAAATGAATTAATTTGCTTAAATTTAGATTTCATGTTCTAAAAGGTTATTAATTATAAGGTATATGATAAAGAATATTCTATTCCGTTGATGACCACTTTTATTGCGGCTCCGTTTTCGCTGTATCCGTTATCTGTAAACTGAGCAGAGAGGCTGTTTACGTCATTATTAGGATAAATGACAGTTATATAACGAGCAGTTTCATCAGCTGCCTTTGTCATATCAATAGTATATGATTGTCTTTCTTTGTATTCTCCCTTTACTTCGTATGAAATACGTCCTGTAAAAGGAGAACAAGTAATTTCTTTGTTAGCAAATGTACGGACTAAGATGTTGTTATTATCTTTGAAAGCAGTATGGACTCCATTCTCCTGAGTATCCATGACAACTTCGGTATTGCTTCCTTCACAAAGGTTAAAGCTTAGGTTGATGGTTCCTTCTGCTGTGCCTATACCTTCATCCACTAAAACAATCAAGTCTTTATCTTTTATATAAAATACGGCACGACGATGTTTCAGATTGTTATATCCTTGGTTCTCAAATACTATTAGTTCAGTATTGCCTTTTTCTGATTTTAGTAATTTACCATCTGCTTTTGTGATATTCTTTTTGTTTAACGATAAAGTATTGTGCTTATCAATACCACGGAACCAATTGCGTAAACTATTATCTCCACCAGTTGTATAATAAGTACATACTCCTGAATCTGGGAAGAAGTTGCGTCCATTTCTATATAATTCAAATGTTCCATTATCTGCTTGATTATGAGTCCAACTACTAAGAACTGCAGAAAGATCATTACTCTTATTATTGCTAAATATCATAACTGTGGAAGCGGGTGTCCATCCATTACGTAATACATAATATCCGGCTTGATCGAATAGTTTCATGTCATTATTTGGGGTCTTTCCTTGTGGCGTGTTTCCATTAACGGCAGTTGCCATATATTTTAATTCTTCGCTATCTGAAAACATTTCAACATAATTTTTAAAATTATTATTGATTATGCTACGTGTTCGTGACCAAGAATCATTAAACATCGGAACAATGTTATCTGAACCTTTTTGGAAATAGTTTGGATACGTGAAGTACATTAATACTTCTGTCGCTTTGCGAAGTGGTTCAATGAAATCAGCAGGGAGCTTTTCCGATAAGTGATTGGCATCTGCTACTCTCATTATCTCGTAGAAATTATTGACGGTACTTATATGGTAACATAGTGACATTTCTTTGTGCCATCCATCATTCAAGAATTGACTTTTCACTTCTTGAGCAAGTGTTTGATAACCTGTATTTATCCACACTTCGGCATTTTTCAACTCAGGCATTAATGTTCCGGCTGTAGCCAATGCTTTAGCTTGGGTAACCAAGATATTTCCTCCTTCTGTATATGGATAATCAACCAGGAAATCTGCTTGTTCGGCAAAAGAGACAATGAAAGTGGATAACCATTCAGGAGTAAAGTTGTTAGAATGTTTAAAATATTCAAATAGTTCGACCTGATCATTGAGGCGGCTTGCTACTTGTAATTGCCACCAAGATGTTGTGTTTGTTCCCGTTTCCGGTTTAGGATTCTGTAAAATCCAATCTGTATAGGTTGCAATCCATGATTCAATATATTTTTCATCACCGCTTGCTCGATAAGCTTTACCTTGTGGGATGAACCATTGATGGCGATGCAATTGTTTCTGGTATTCATCTGATGCACCTTCCGGTGAATACTCCCAATTGATTTTATCATCTTTCTTTATAGAATAAGGCTTTAAGGCGTTAGCGTCTTCAAAAAAATTATTCACGTGAAAACGGTAATCTTCCAATGCGTAATCTGCTTTGGCTTGGTCTGCATCTGTTATTGTTACATTCACAAGAGATAATCCAGGATTTGTCACATTAGTTCTTGTTCTATAATATTCCAGTAGTGCGTGAGCTGCATAATAATGCTCGCCTGCTTCGTAGAAAGATTTAACCTTTTCCAATCCGGGGTAATCGAGATTGATAATATCAAAGAGTTTAGGTTCGACGACATCATTAGGCTTATTTTCCGGGAGTATTTCTACACCAGAACTAATTTCACCAGATAATAAATCATCATCGTCGTCCACACATCCTGTAAAAGTGATGGCTGTGAACACGCAAGTAACAAAGAAGATGTTCTTCATGCTTTTATTAGGTTTTAATTATTAAAAGTTATATTTTACTGTTTGCAAATGTAATCTGTTTATTCCTATTCATTAAGCTGTCTTGTTCAAGCTTTGTTCAAAAATGATTTTTTTGATATTAAATTTGTTGAATCATATATCATTTCTGTCTAAGAAAACTGTTATATATCTGATATCAGGCTTTTTATATATCATAATGTAATCTAATCCAATTGTATTTGTAGCGTTGGTTTTGTACATTTTTAGGTGTTCTATTGGATGAATTTTAGTCCATAATGATTGGGGAAATCATGGTGGATTGGAGAAATAAGAAGGATAAGTGTAACTAATCGGAATGATTCGAAATATAATCTCATAATCTCTCTCTTACGTTACTTAAGAATCACAACCTACCTTGTTCCTATTTCTTAGCTGTAGGGAAACATTTTGTTTTCTGCCTTAGAAACTCCGGTTTCATAGGCTTGAAACAAAAGTTTCACCAGCTTGGAACTTTAGTTTCAAGCCTATGAAACTTAAGTTTCTTCCTGTTGAAACAAAAGTTTCAATTAGGAGAAACTACCTTGGAACTTTATTCGGTGACAGCAAAAATGCCGTCACCGTGCTGTCATAGCTTGCTGTCACATTATAGCATGCTTATAATCAAATATTTAAATGCAAATAGGTGACAGGTGACAGCAGATTTTCACTTTTTAATTCTTAGGAGGGATATTGTGAGATTATATTTTGGCTCAAATCCGTCAGGAAGAAAAGTACAGTCTTATACATTGTTGTTAGCTTATCCCTTTGCCTTCTTGATATACTCCGTAGGCAAACATCCGAAATACTTCTTGAAACTTGTAGCAAAGTAAGACGGTGTGTTGAATCCTACCATCGTACTGACTTCGGCTACCGTATAACGTCCGTCCTTCAGTAATTTGGCAGCTTCATTAAAACGAATCTTGCGAATAAAGTCGATAGTAGATTCACCTGTGATAGCTTTCAACTTCAGATGTAGATTGGAACGGCTCATATTCATTTCTCTGGCAAACTCGTCTGTAGAGAATTCGATGTTGTCCATGTTTTTTTCTACGATGGCAACGGCGCGTTTCAGTAACGCTTCATCCATGGCATTGAACGTAATTTTCTCCGGCTCCACTTCCAGAGATTTGGAATACCGTTCGAGCATACGCCTGCGAGTACGCATCATGTTCTGTATCTTTGTTGTCAGTATGGCAAGAGAGAATGGTTTGGGGATATAATCATCCGCACCCATTTGCAGACCTTCCATCTGGTCTTTAATCTCGCTTCTGGCTGACAGGATAATAACAGGGATATGGCAGGTACGGATATTCTGTTTCACATTCCTACATAGCTTGATACCATCCATCACAGGCATCATGACATCCGTAACAATAATGTCCACTTCATTCTCTTTCAGTTTCTCCAAAGCCTCTTCACCGTTTCCGGCTTCCAGTGTATTGAAGAGTTCGGCAAGTCCGCTACTTAGGTAATGGCGGATTTCGTTATTGTCTTCTACGATAAGAATTGTTCCCCGTTTTTTGTCACCTGATTCTATGGTTTCATTTTCCACCTTTTCCGTATCAATGAAATACATCTCTTTGGAATTGGTAGAATATACCTGTTCTTCTTCGTTTTTGTTATCAATGGAAGCTAATTCGGATGGCTTGTAGGTGTTTATATTCTGCGGAAGATATACAGAGAACGTACTGCCTTTACCCTCTTCGCTATCCAGTTCAATGTGGCCGTGATGTAATTCTACCAAGCGTTGTACCAATGAAAGACCGATACCGCTTCCCACGTGCTCGCTTTCAATCTGATAGAATCGTTCGAATATCTTTCCTTGTTTGTTGATAGGAATGCCGATACCTGTATCACTGACTTGCAGTATCAGGTAATTATTTTCCTCTTTCAGAGTCACGGTAATGCTTTGTCCGCTTTCTGTATATTTGAAAGCATTTGAAAGCAGATTGTTGACAATCAGTTCCAGATAATTGGGATCGAAAAGTTCCTCTTTGTCTTCCAATTCCGAGTGAAGCGTATAGGTAATCTTTTTATGACGCGCCAGTTTATCATAGAATAGGAAATTGTCATGTATCAACTGGTGGGCATTTTCTTTTTTCACCTTTAATTCAAACACTCCAAGTTCGGCCCGGCGGTAATCCATCAACTGATTGACCAAATGCAGCAGGCGATTGGCATTTCGCTGGATATACTCCAGTTGGTTCCGTGTCCAGCGGTCGCTTATCTTGTTGATAATTTCCTGTAAAGGAGCTAAGATAAGGGTCAGCGGAGTACGCAATTCATGAGAAATATTGATGAAGAAACGCATCTTCATCTGGTTGATTTCCTCCTGGTGCTCCTTGTCCCTGCGTTCTATCTCCAGTTCCGCTTCCATGCTTTTCCGCATCCAGAAGAAACGGAATACGAAAGTGATGAAACCGATGAAAGTGGCGAGGAAAAGAAGTATCGCCCACCAAGTCTTGTACCATATGGGCAGGACTGTGATTTCGAGTACGGTGGGAGTCATATTCCATTTTCCGTCGCTATTGGCAGCCTTTACGAGGAAATGATAAGTACCTTGCGGCAGGTTGGAGTAGGAGACAGAACGTTTGTCTGTCAGATAATACCACTCTTTGTCATAACCTTCCAGCTTATAGGCAAATGTATTGTGCTGTCCCGAAATATAGTTGGATACCACAAACTCGATGGTGAAAGCCGTTTGCCATGATTTCAATGTGATACTTTCCGTTTCGTTGATACTCTTGGTCAGGATGCCGGTCTCGTCATCGGGGCGGACTGTTTTATTGAACAGTTGCAGTTTGGTTATTACTACAGGTGGGGTATCAGGGTTGTCCAGCAGTAATTCCGGACGGAAAGTTGTGATACCGTTGATACCCCCGAAATACATTTGTCCGCTGGAAGTGCGGCAGTATGAGGAAGTATTGAACTGGTTGCTTTGCAGACCGTCCGATTCGGTAAAGTTACGGAATTTCTCAGTTTCCGGGTTAAAGCAGGAAATACCCCGGTTGGTACTCAGCCAGAGTCGTCCGAAAGTATCTTCCAGGATACCATAGACTACATTATTAGGCAAACCGTTGGCAGTGGTATATCGTTTGATTTTCTTTTCTTTCTCATTAAAGCAATAGACCCCCTCACGCGTACCTATCCAAATGACACCGTTATTTGCTTCGTAAATGCAGTTGGTGAACATTTTCGTAACGGAAGACGACGGAAGAATAGAAGCCTTTTGTATATCCAATCCTTGTTGCAGGAAAACTGATATCCCTTCTTCACCGCCGACCCAAAGCCGATTATGTGAATCCCTGAACAGGGTTGTTATCTGCTGGGGCGTGAACGGAGTACCGTCTTTCTCTTTATTTATGGTCGTAAAACTTTGTTGGGCGGGATTGAAGCTGACCAAAGCACTCAATGTTCCTAACAGGAGATTGCCGCCCTCGTCGGGGATAATAGCATATACGTTTTCATTCACCAACCGGCTGTTGGTCTGATTGAAACTTTCCATTCGTCCGCTGTTTCGGTGGAGAACAGTCAGTCCGCCGGCATGAGTACCGATATATACCAATGACTTCTGCTCGTCTACATATACGGCTTTGATGTTATTGGAACCGATTCCTATTTCCCGTTCGTTTTCCTGCAATGCATAATGTGTAAACTGTTGTGTTTTGGTGTTGTATAGGTTCAGTCCGCCGTCATTGGTTCCTATCCAAAGATTCTTGTCCTTATCTTCTACAATACAACTTACTACATTGTCGCTCAATGAGTTCTTATAAGGAATACGCTGTATGGTCTTGAACCGGTTCCGGATGGGATGGTAATAGTTTAATCCGCCGAAATAAGTTCCAAGCCACATGCCCCCCTGAGAATCCATAAAGATACTGCGTACCGAACGTTGCGACAGACTGCCTTTTTCTACCGGACTACTACTATATGAGATAAATGAGTCACTTGCCTCATGATAAATATTCAAATCATTGAATGTACCTATCCATAAACGGTTTTGTGAATCCAGTGCCAACGAACGGATATAATTGGAACTGATACTTTTAGGATTGGAAGAGGAATGGAGGTATGTCTTAACTTCGTTGGTTTTCGGGTTGAACAGAAGCAAGCCGGCTCCTTCGGTCGCTATCCATATGCGGGTGGGAGATTGCTGCAAGATAGATTGAATCCGTTTGGTGTCTGATATAGGAGTCATCTTTTCCAGACTTTTCTGTGGGATAGAGTAGCTGTAAAGTCCGTTCTCCATTGTACCGATATAGATTACATCTCCATGCCTGTAAAGAGCGGTGGCTATAATCTTATGCATGGCTGTGCCGAAAGAATCGTCCACAAATTTGGATTCTTTTATGTCGAACATGCTAAGACCTTCCGGTGTGCTTATAAGCAATTGTTCCGGTGAAATCTCGGCAATGCCGTTGATTTGCTGCCGTTTCCCTTTCTTCTCGTAGAAAAAGTTGTTGAACTGGTCTTTTTCTTCATCATAGCATGACAGCCCGTCCCGTGTGCCTATCCAAACCCGTCCCCGGCTATCTGTTTTTACAATTCGCGAAATATCATTGGCTATGCTGTTAGGGTCATCCTCATTGTGCTGATAGACTGTGAAGGCATACCCGTCATATTTGTTCACTCCATCATAGGTAGCAAACCACATATTGCCCCGTTTATCCTGGTCAATGGCGAATACGGTACTTTGCGACAATCCTTCATTAATAGAAATATAAGAGAAATTTATTTGTTCCGGAATCTCGGAAAAAGCAGGATTTGTTCCTATGTATAGAAAGAACAGACAGATTATTATATTTTTTAGATAGCTCATTATTAGGCCGTAAGATTAATAGTGGCGCCAAAGGTAATAAAATCTTTTCTATACAGTATAATGAAAAATAGAAAAAAATATATCCACCGCTTCCATCAGACCGTCTTTGAGCAACAGGGAAACGATAACACCTGCGCCATGGTAACGAAGACCACCGGCATGAATATGGACCGGAGCAAAATTGTGTCGTCGTTCATAATATTGTGGCTTTTAATTTTCTGCTGCCAGATGTAGACAAAATTTTTAATATTCGGATAATTTTGTCAACAAAGAATCGGTTTCGATTGTTGTTTTATTTAAGTTTGCGCGATGTTATAAAAAATATGATATGAAGATTTATCATAAATTCTTGTTATACCAAAACAAACTGCTGAAGCCGTATATACATATTATATTAGGCTTGGTAGGAGCATTGACCTATTTAGCGTCTCTTGCGCTGATTGTCGGGGTTGTTTACGAACATGGCTTTCCGCTGTCGGTGGATGAAATAGCGAAAATACAAGTCCTGTATAAAGCCGTATGGGTTATCTTTCTGATTGATGTCACCCTGCATATCTCCCTTGAATACCGAAGTACCAAGAAACAATATCGAAGGTTGGCATGGATATTGAGTGTCTTGCTATATCTCACTTTGATACCTGTTATTTTTTATCAACCGGAGGAGGAAGGGGCTATTCTGCAGTTTTGGGAGTTCCTGCATGGAAAGTTCTATCATTTGGTATTATTGCTGATTTTCTCTTTCTTGAATTTGTCCAACGGCCTGGTGCGCCTGTTGGGACACCGTACCAATCCGTCTTTGATGCTGGCAGTCAGCTTTCTTGCTATTATCCTGATTGGTACAGGGCTGCTGATGTTGCCACGATGTACGGTGAATGGCATTACTTGGGTTGATTCGTTGTTCACGGCTACGAGTGCGGTATGTGTCACGGGATTAGTCCCGGTCGATGTGGCGACTACGTTTACTACCAGTGGTCTTGTTGTCATTATCCTGCTGATTCAGATAGGCGGATTGGGAGTGATGACCTTGACCAGCTTCTTTGCGATGTTCTTTATGGGGAATACTTCTCTTTACAACCAGTTGGTGGTACGCGATATGGTCAGTTCCAATTCGTTAGGTTCGTTGCTGTCCACCTTATTATATATACTCGGATTTACCTTGGTGATTGAAGGCATCGGCATGGTTTCTATCTGGTTCAGTATTCACGGCACATTGGGAATGAGTCTGGAGAGTGAACTGGCTTTTTCTGCTTTCCATTCCATTTCTGCTTTCTGTAATGCCGGGTTCTCCACGCTTTCCGGCAATTTGGGCAATCCGATGGTGATGACTAATCATAATTGGTTGTTTATCTCTGTTTCTTTTCTGGTTATTTTGGGCGGTATCGGTTTTCCTATCCTGGTCAATTTCAAAGATATTGTATTGTATCATTTGCGTCATTTCTGGGGGTTTGTACGTACCCGCAAACTGGAAAAGCACCGTACGCTTCATCTCTATAATCTGAATACGAAGATTGTACTGATAATGACTTTCCTGCTGTTGGTTATCGGCACGTTGGCGATTGCCGCTTTTGAATGGAACGCTTCATTTGCAGGAATGCCTGTGGCAGATAAATGGACGCAGGCTTTCTTTAATGCCACTTGTCCGCGAACAGCAGGTTTTAGCAGCGTAGACCTGACTTCGTTGGGTGTGCAGACCTTATTGATTTATTTAGTCTTGATGTGGATTGGTGGTGGCGCCCAGTCTACTGCCGGTGGTGTGAAGGTAAGTGCTTTTGCAGTAGTTGTCCTGAACCTTGTAGCTGTGCTGCGTGGAACGGAGCGTGTAGAGGTATTCGGCAGGGAGCTTTCGCACGATTCTATCCGGCGTTCCAATGCTACGGTAGTCATGTCATTGGGAGTGCTGTTCCTCTTTATCTTTATATTGAGCGTCCTTGAACCTCAGGTATCATTGATGGCATTGACTTTCGAATGTGTGTCGGCACTTAGTACGGTAGGTTCCAGCTTGAATCTGACTCCGAAGTTGTGTGACGCAAGTAAATTATTGGTGGCATTATTGATGTTTATCGGGCGTGTGGGGCTGATTACGTTGATGCTCGGAATTGTGAAACAGAAAAAGAATACAAAATACCGTTATCCGAGTGATAACATAATCATAAACTAAAGATATGAAGTATATTATTATCGGTTTAGGAAATTACGGCTATATGCTGGCCGAAGAATTGTCTGCATTGGGACACGAGATTATTGGTGCGGATATTAGTGAGAGCCGTGTGGACAGCATCAAAGACAAGATTGCCACTGCATTTGTGATTGACGCGACGGATGAACAGTCCTTGTCGGTTCTTCCGCTGAATAGTGTGGACGTAGTGATTGTCGCGATTGGCGAGAATTTCGGTGCGTCTGTGCGGGTGGTAGCTTTGTTGAAACAGAAAAAGGTGACTCGTATTTATGCCCGTGCAATTGATGGGGTTCATAAAGCTGTGCTGGAAGCTTTCAGCCTGGAGAAAATATTGACACCGGAAGAGGATGCAGCCCGCAGTCTGGTACAATTACTTGATTTCGGGACAAACATGGAAGCTTTCCGCATTGATTCGGAATACTATGTCGTAAAGTTCACCGTACCGAGGAAGTTTGTGGGATACTTTGTCAATGAACTGAACTTGTATGAAGAATTCCATCTGAAACTCATCGGGCTGAAGCGTGCGGATAAAATAACCAATTGCCTGGGGATTTCCCTGACGGAACTTCATGTGAAGAACGAATTGCCGGAAAATGAGAAAGTAGAAGAGGGGGATGAGCTGGTTTGCTACGGCAAATACCGGGATTTTCAGTCTTTTTGGAAGGCCATTTGATGGTTGTTTATGTCAACTTATCGAATATGTTTGGGAAAGCCGGATAATCTGTTGCAATCAGAAAAGACTACCATGATTATCCGGCTCTCTTATAAGGTCAAATTTGGAATAGCGTAATTATTTTGCTTGAAGACGGACTGTTCCGGCTTTCACACCGCTTGCTTTGGCAGTCAGTATGATTTCTCCGGCCATTTCATCCGTCTGTACAATAGCGGTCAGCATTCCGTAGAAAGCGTGCATCTTCGGAAGATGGAATTGTTCCAGATTGGTAGGGTCGCCGTTGGCTACTGCCCGGAATTTCCCGGCTCCTTTTACAGAGAAGTTTATCAGGCGGCTATCTGCCGGGCAGAGGTTACCGTCCTTGTCTACTACTTTCACAGTGACATAAGCCAAGTCTTTTCCGTCAGCAGTCAGTTCGTTGCGGTTGCTCACCAGTTCGATATGATGAGGCTTACCGGCAGTGCGGACTATCTTTTCTGCTGCAACTTTTCCGTCTTTGTTATAAGCTACTACTCTAACTTCGCCCGGTTCATATACGGCATCCATCCACATCAAACGGTAACGGCTCTTCAAGGAACTGTTGTTCTTGCTTTGTTTGCCGTAGCTTTTTCCATTGATAAACAGTTCGGCTGTCGGGTAGTTGGTATATACGAATACCGGGGTTACTTCACCTTCACGTCCCGGCCAAGTCCAATGAGGAAGGATATGCAGCGTCTCTGCATTTTTGTTCCATACGCTACGGTAAAGATAGTAACGGTCTTTAGGAATACTGGCAAGGTCGATAATACCAAACATAGAACTATGATTCGGCCATGAATCGACATCATAAGGCGAAGGTTCGCCCAAGTAATCGAATCCTGTCCATACGAACTGCCCGATAGTCCAGTGGTTATCATCGGCTAAGGCGAAATCTTCATCCGGGATATTTGACCACGGACATACTTCCACATCATACGAAGAACATTGGTGGTCTTCATATTTAGCTCCTTTTTTATCTTCCACCGGGAATTTATAGACTCCGCGTGAGCTGACGGTAGAAGCTGTCTCGCTGCCCAAAATCAAGTTCTGCGGAAGCTGGTCGTAAGATTCTTTATAACGTTGTGTACGATAGTTAAGTCCCGGTATGTCAATCATAGCCGCAAAGCCGTTGGCAAGCACGCAAGTTACCTGGTCCATTCCGCAAGTCACAGGACGGGTCGGGTCTTCACGGTGACAGATGTCTTGCAGGAACTTAGCCACTTTATAACCGACGGGGCTACACTGAGTAGGCACTTCATTACCAATACTCCACATTACCACACAAGGGTTATTGCGGTAGTTGTGAAGCATATTCACCATGTCGCGTTCCGCCCATTCATCGAAATAACGGTGATAACCGTTGGTACATTTGGCAATATCCCATTCGTCGAACGGTTCAATCATCATCATAAATCCCATTTCATCACATAGTTCAACGAGTTCGGGGGCCGGCATGTTATGTGATGTACGGATGGCGTCACAACCCATATCTTTCAAAAGAGTAAGTTGGTGGCGGAGTGCCGCTACATTGATAGCCGCTCCCAACGGGCCTAAGTCGTGATGATTACATACTCCTTGGAACTTCCGGTGTTTTCCATTCAGGTAGAAACCTTTATCGGCGATGTACTCGATGCTACGGATACCAAAGCGGGTGGTGTAAGTATCTACCAGCTTGTTGTCTGCATAGATTTTGGAAATCGCTTTGTAGAGCGACGGGCTTTCCGGCGACCAGAGTTCAGGTGCATTTACAATGAAATTCTGTTCGAACGGCTGTCCGTGATTGATACAGCTTGTATTCTCTTTACGGATAACTATTTTCCCGTCCGGTGAAAGAATATCCGTCTCTATGCGGATTTGCGTTTTCTCACCGGCATTGTCTATCTTTGTCTGTAGGTGCACGGCTGCAAATTCCTTGCTCACATGAGGAGTTGTAATCTGTGTTCCCCATACAGGCACGTGGACTTTATCAGTAACAATCAGGTGCACGTTGCGATACAAGCCCGCTCCCGGATACCAGCGCGAAGACTGCGGGCGGTTTTCCAGCCGTACAGCCAGTATATTACTCTTTCCGTCTTTATTCAGGAGAGGAGTGACGTTGCAATGGAAAGAATTGTAACCGAAAGGCCAGAAACAGGCTTCTTTTCCATTCACATAGACGCGGGCTTCACTCATAGCGCCGTCGAAGAGCAAGGTTACTTCTTTGCCGGCAGGAGTGTCAAAACTGGTACGATACCAACCGGAGCCTACATAAGGCAGTCCCCCGGTACGTCCTGTCTTTAAAGATGCTTTTTTCTCGAAGTTCTGCGTGATGGCAACATTCTGAAGGTCATTGTTCATGTCGAAAGGACCGAAAATAGCCCAGTCGTGCGGAATGACGACCGATTCCCATTTTGTGTCATTAAACTCCGGCTGACTGGCCTCTTTAAAATCTCCTTTACTGAACTTCCAGTTCTTCTCGAGCAGCGTCTCGCTGCGCTGCGCTTGCAGGCTGCAAGCGGCTCCCAACAAAAGTACAGTTGCTAACTGTTTTTGGTGTTTCATGTTCATTTTTTCTTTTCAGGTATAAATAATTTTGGATTCGGGGTAAAGATATAAAAAAGCTTCCAATAAATTTATCTCTTAAAGGTATTAAATGAATGAGTGGGTCTGTACTCCCAAACACTGTACTACTTGTTCTATGGTATCAGATTTGCAAGATTTATTTCGTAAATGTAGGAAAAATGTCGGTTACACTTGTAAATATCCCGCTCTTTTTGTTCCTTTGTTACCTATTTATAAACAGAAAACTTACGTATGAGAAAACTAATTTATTTGCTTTTATTGCCATTGGCAGTGGTTGCGACTGCTTGTGGCGGTAAAAAAGGAACTTCAAATAATGAATCAACGTTGGCAACAATGGACAGTGTGGACGCTCACGGACTGCAACGTATGCAAACTTCCAAAAGCGAAATAGACTTTAAGTTTAAAGGAAAAGACTATCATTCCATGGTTTCGCGCACACCGGATGAAAATCTGCCTCATGTCGTCAACGAAATGGGAGATACCTATGTCGATAATAAAATCGTGTTGCGCCTGACACGTGGCAGCGAGAAAGTGTTTGATAAAACATTTACCAAGAATGATTTTTCGTCCGTAGTAGATGCTAAATTCCTGTCGAATTCCGTCCTCGAAGGAATCGTGTATGACAAGACCACTCCACAGGGAATAGTATATGCCGCCAGTGTTTGTTATCCGCAGACAGATTTGTATATGCCGCTTTCTATCACTATCACAGCCGATGGAAAAATGAGCATACAAAAAGTGGATATGCTTGAAGAAGCATACGATGACGAATCGTCCAATTGAGCCTGTGAGCGGGTATTGACAGCAGAATTACACAAATGTGAAAACATTTGAGACAAAAGAAAGGCAGCCGAAGAGGTTGCCTTTCGTATTTTTGCACCGTCAACAAACTTAATACCAAATAGAATGAAGAAAAACATTTTAGCTATCTGTGCGGTAGCGGTAGGATATATGGCAATGACCGCCCAGACTAAAAATACACAAACGCTGGTTCCGCTTGCCGAGCGTGTAAACGTACAGGCAGATTCGGCACGTGTCGACCAGATAATAGACGGCTGTTGGGTAGCGGTCGGAACCAAAAAAACACATGCCATTCAACGCGACTTCACCCGTATGTTCAACGGCAAACCTTCTTATCGCTTTGAACTGAAAGAAGATGATAACACGTTGTCGGGTTACGCAAAAGGGGAAACAAAAGGGCGTGCGGAATTTTCTTATTGCTATGCAACTTCCGATGATTTCAAAGGGAAACCGGCCGATACGTATAAAAAGGCACAAATAATGAAAACTGTATATCATCATGGTAAAGGGGCTTGTCCGCAAGGTTCTTCCCGCGACTATGAGTTTTCGGTATATATCCCTTCTACACTGGGCAGTGATGTCTCGACAATTTTCGCCCAATGGCACGGGATGCCCGACCGTACCTTGGTGCAGACTCCGCAGGGCGAAGTGAAGACGCTGACAGTTGACGAATTCATCGAACTGGATAAGTCTACTATCTTCAAGAAAAACATAGGACACGAGAAAAAAGTCAAACTGGACAAGCAGGGCAATCCGGTTAAAGACAAACAAGGCAATCCGGTGTATGTAGCCGGCAAAGCCAACGGATGGCTGGTTGAACAGGGAGGATACCCGCCACTGGCGTTCGGATTCTCAGGTGGCTGGTTTTATATCAAGGCAAACTCCGATCGTAGGTGGTTGACAGACAAAGATGACCGTTGCAACGCAAATGTAGAGAGAACTCAGATTATGAAACCTGTGACATCTGAGTATAAAGCATCTACCATCGCCTACAAAATGCCTTTCGCAGACTTCCCGAAAGATTGCTGGATTACATTCCGCATCCATATCGACTGGACGGTCTACGGAAAAGAAGTCGAAACAATCGTGAAGCCGGGTATGCTCGATGTGCAGATGGATTATCGGGACAAAGGAAAAAAGGTTAGTAAACATATCGTAGACAATGAGAAAATCCTGATTGGACGTAACGACAAAGACGGCTACTATTTTAAGTTCGGTATTTACCGTGTGGGTAATAGCACGAAGCCGGTATGTTACAATCTGGCAAACTATTCAGAAAGGTAAATTAGTTAAAAAGGTAAAGAGGGAGTAATATCCGGATGTTCTTTAGTGGGCATCCGGATATTTTTTTATGTGAATCTGGTAATATTAAAAAATGTCAATAATCACGTGTCGTTTAGTATATACGTTCCAGTTATGCAAAAAGATTCGTTCTTTTGCCGCCTGCCAAATGGTATATATGTATAAAATAACTAGCGATGTAAATGATGAGTAAAAATGGATTTAGCCGATGTGGGGAACTCTACATCGGTCGTTTGCGAAAAGAGGGACGCCACTCTACAGCGCACGTCTACAAAAACGCCCTTTTTTCTTTCTGCAAATTCTGCGGCATATCTAATGTGTCGTTCAGGCAAGTCACCCGTGAGCGTTTACGACTATACGGTCAGTATCTTTGCGAGTGTGGGTTGAAGCCTAATACGGTTTCTACGTATATGCGCATGCTCCGTAGCATTTACAATCGGGGGGTGGAAGCGGGAAATGCCTCTTACGTGCCGCGATTGTTCGGTGATGTCTATACAGGCGTGGATGTCCGTCAGAAAAAAGCTTTGCCTGCTGCCGAACTTCATAAACTCTTGTATGAAGACCCGAAGTCGGAACGTTTACGTCGTACGCAAGCCATTGCCGCCCTGATGTTCCAGTTTTGCGGAATGTCGTTCGCCGACTTGGCTCACCTGGAGAAGTCGTCTTTGGATAGTAATGTGCTGCGTTATAACCGTGTCAAGACCAAGACTCCCATGAGTGTGGAGGTGCTGGACAGCGCAAAGGAGATGATTGAGCAACTACGGAACAAGCAGGAGTCTTTGCCCGATTGTCCGGATTATCTGTTTGATATTCTTCGTGGTGACAAGAAACGGAAAGATGTAGCATCTTATCGGGAATACCAGTCCGCTCTCCGTCGGTTTAATAATAGCCTGAAAGATTTGGCAAGAGTGTTGCATCTGAAATCTCCGGTTTCTTCCTACACGTTCCGGCACTCCTGGGCTACTACCGCCAAATACCGGGGAGTCTCAATTGAAATGATTAGTGAATCATTGGGGCATAAATCTATAAAAACCACACAAATCTACTTGAAAGGCTTCGGACTTGAAGAACGTACAAAGGTAAATAAAGGGAATTTATCTTACGTAAGAAACTACTGCACTAACAGATGATTTTGGTGTAATATGTTGGTAATCAGTGGCGATAATCATCCGTTACTTCTTAGGTAACGGATTTAAATTTAGGGCAAAGATAGACAAAAACATGGATAGCATACAAATATTTCTTCACTTTTTTTAGTTTTATCTGAAACATAGAGCAAAAAAACAACCCGAACATGAAATAATAGATTTTTCATGCTCTAACTTTTTATTGCCTAAAATCATGAGCTTTTTCTCTGATTATTAGGATTTTCTTTTTTTTATGCTCTGTTTATGTGCATAATTTTCCTTTCCATTGTTGTGTGTGTGCTCATTCCGTTACCTAAGAAGTAACGGACAAAAATGGGGTAAAAAACATGATTTTAACGAAGAGAAAATCAGTAATTGCTGGGCCTAGCAATGGGACAGGGGAAGGCGTAGCACACTCTAAACGCTGGTATGTAGCTTTGGTTCGCATGCATCACGAAAAGAAGGTTGCCGAGCGTTTGGACAGAATGGGGATTGAGAATTTCGTTCCTGTCCAACAAGAAATTCATCAATGGAGTGACCGCCGTAAGATGGTCGAGTCAGTCCTGCTCCCAATGATGGTTTTTGTTCATGTTGATCCGAAAGAGCGTATGGAGGTTTTGAGTTTTTCTACAGTGAGCCGCTATATGGTGATGCGGGGTGAGAGTACCCCGGCTGTGATTCCTGACGATCAGATGGCTCGTTTCCGCTTTATGCTTGATTATTCCGAAGAAGCAATCTGTATGAACAGTTCTCCTTTGGCACGTGGCGAAAAAGTCCGTGTAGTCAAAGGTCCTTTGACGGGACTTGTCGGTGAGTTGGTCAATGTTGACGGCAAGAGCAAGATTGCCGTCCGTTTGAATATGCTTGGCTGTGCTTGTGTTGATATGCCTATTGGTTATGTAGAGTCAATCAGCGCGAAAAACTAATTCCCCTCTCTTTAATTTTATCCTCAATTTGTAATGAATATGAAAAGCAGTAGAGTTCCTTTTCTTTTTATGCTGTTGGCATGTGTCTTGGGCGGGATGACCTCTTGTGTGTCATCCAAAAAAATGCTTTATCTGCAAGGCGCTGATAAGTTGCATGAGAATCCACAGAGAATAGAAAGCAATTATGAATTGCGTATCAAACCGGATGACCAGCTTCTGATTACGATTAATAGTAAGGCTCCTGAGTTGTTGACTCCTTTCGCGAACAGCCAGGTATTAGGCTCAAGTTCGTCTACGAATACTCAGGAAACCACCGGCCTTTTAGTCAGCCAGAGTGGTAAGATAGAAATACCTGTTTTGGGCGAGATGCAGGCGGCCGGGTTGACACGCCAGGAATTGGCGGCTGCGATTAAAAACAAACTTATCGAAGGTGAGTATATCAAGGACCCTACCGTATTGGTACGCTTCAAGGGGGCAAAAATAGTCGTTCTCGGTGAAGTGGGCAGTCCCGGAGTAAAAGACTTGCCCGGTGAACGTGTGACCATCCTCGAAGCTATCGGCTTGGCAGGTGATTTGCCGCCGACAGCCCATCGGGAGAATATTCTGGTTATCCGTGAGGAAAATGGTGAACGTAAGAGTTATAGCGTCAATCTTACTTCCGGAAAAGATATCCTGAACTCACCGGTTTTTTATCTTCAGCAGAATGATGTGGTCTATGTGGAACCCAACAAGGCTATAAATGTGAAAGGAAGTTCCGCACTTACCTACCTGTCTGCCGGTAGCAGCATTATCGGCGTATTGGCTTCTATATTATCATTAGTATTTATTCTTGCAAAATAATAAGATGGAATATACACAGGAAAATAATGAGAAAACAGTCAAGGAAAGCGGACTCAATATTAATTTGCGTGATATTGTAGAATTGCTCATTGCTAAATGGTACTGGTTTGCCCTTTCAGTATTTATTTGTGTAAGTGCGGCTTATCTCTATACCCGTACCTTGGTCCCTGTTTACCAGCGTCAGGCTGTAATGCTGGTAAAGACGGGAGGAAAGACTGCGAATTCCGACATCTCGGCTATGCTGGAGTTGCAAGGCGGGATTACCGGCAGTGGCGTTGAAAATGAAATGTTCATACTCCGTTCCCATCAACTGGTACGAGAGGTTGTCAATCGGCTGCATTTGGATGTGTCATATGAGAAAGAAGGCTTTTTCCGTAATACATCTTTATATGCGGAATCTCCGGTTGAAGTGAATTTCATAGATCCGTATCATGCTTATTACCGTACGAAGGTGACCCCGTTGGACGTAAAGAATTACACCATTTCAGATAAAAAATATGCTTACGGGGATACTGTTCAGACAGAGGCGGGAAGAATAGTTGTGAATTTGAAACCGGAAAATTTGAGTGCTTATATAGGCAAGCCTGTTTCAGTGACACGAATAAGCCCCGAAACGGCGGCAGCTATATATAAAGGTGGTATCTCTACTTCACTTGCGGGCAAAGGTACTACTATGGTGCAGATTACTTGTACCGGAGATAATGTATCCCGTGCCGATGCGATTTTGAATGCCTTGATTAATGTTTATAATGAAACCATCATCGAGGACAAGAACCGTATAGCGGTAAACACCGCCAAGTTTATAGACGAGCGTATTGCGGTAATCGGAAAAGAGTTGGGCGATGTGGAAGAAGAACTGACAGACTTCAAGCAGCGTAACCGGATTATAGGCTCGGAAGGGAACGGGTCGCAATTTCTTGCGGAAAGCAGCCGGATGAAGACCGAAAACCTTCAGATGGAAACGGAATTGTCCATAGCCCAATCCATTAAAAGCTATTTATTGGATGCCACCCGAAACAATCAGTTGATACCTAACGTATCCGGTGTCGGAGACGCAAGCGTCCAAAGCCAGATAACCGCATACAATGAACTGATGCTTCAACGCAACCATCTGTTGGCTGAATCCGGCGCAAAGAATCCCGTTGTGCAGACGGCAGATAAGAAGCTGGCAGAGATGCGTACGGTAATTTCCGGTTCCATGGATAACTATATCAAGAACCTTCGACTGCGACTGGAAAAGACCCGTGCGGTAGAACGTCAGATCAACTCAGAGATTCAGGCTGTCCCCAAGCAGGAGAAGATGGCATTAAGCATTATCCGTCAGCAATCCATTAAAGAAGCGTTATATACTTTCCTGTTAAACAAGCGTGAAGAAAACGCACTGCAACTGGCAGTGACCGAAGCGAATATCCGTGTGGTGGAGTCACCGTTCGGCTCCAATGCACCTATCGCGCCTCATCCTGCAACTTTTCTGCTGGCGGCTTTAGCTGTAGGACTGGCTATCCCGTTGGGAATCCAGATATTAACTATGTTGTGGAATACGTCCGTCCGCGGTAGAAAGGATATTGAAGATTATACCACCATTCCACTTTTGGGTGAGATTCCTTCCCGTAAAGAAGACATGGCAGACGATGCTATCGTGGTAGACGATAAGAAGAATGACTTTATTTCCGAATCGTTCCGTCTGCTTCGTGCCAATATAAACTTTGTTGCGAAAGACGCGCGTGTCCTCATGTTCACTTCCACCATGCCGGGAGAAGGAAAGTCGTTCGTATCCCGCAATCTGGCGGTGGCAATCGCTATTGCCGGGAAAAAAGTGGTATTGGTCGATACTGATATGCGTAAGAGAACGCAGAGTAAATTGGCGGGAATTAAGCATAAAGACGGGCTGAGCACATACCTGTCAGGACAGCATAATGATATTGACTGTATCTTGGATAAAGGACTGATTCATCCGTCTGTCGACTCCCTGTTTGTAGGTCCTATTCCGCCTAATCCTTCCGAACTATTGATGAGTGACCGGTTGGAGAAATTAATAGAGGAACTGAAGAAACGCTATGACTATATCATATTGGATAATGTTCCGGCACAAGTTGTGGCAGATGCCGCCATTGTGAATCGTGTGGCGGAACTGACTTTATATATCATTCGTGACGGACAGCTTGACCGTCGCTATCTTCCGGAATTGGAACGACTGCATAAGGAAGGTAAGTTTAATCACTTGTGTATCGTTTTGAATGACAGCCATATTGAAAAGAAAAAATATGGCTACGGATATGGTTATGGCTACGGCTATGGCTATAAATATGAGGAATATAAATAGATATAAATAATAGAGATGAAACAAAATCTGGAAAAATTTATCCGGTATATAAGCAGGACTTATTTTAGTTACTGGATAATATGGGGAATTGACTTAGTCATTTCGGTGACTTCCACCTGTTTCACTTATTGGTGGATACATTATCTTACGGGCACATTACTGAATGGTTGGGGAATGATTCAGACCGGAGCTTTAGCAGCAGTTGCCACTACGATAGCTTCCTATCTGTTTCGCACATACCGTAACACGGTTCGTTATTCTCAACTGCGTTGTTTATGGCCGCTCATTTGTAGTTCATTGTTTAAGATGGCATGTGTAGGAATTGCTGTCTTTACATTCCTGCCTTCTGTCGGCTTGCCGGCCAATCAGAAACTTCTGTTTGTCTTGTTCGACGGAATGTTGACTATCATCGCATTTGCTACCTCCCGGATGTTGATGGTTATCATCTACGAGGCCTTGATAGACATGATGAACAAGGAGAATATGCGTATTCTGATTTATGGAACGGATGACAAAAGTGTGGCTTTGAAGACCCGTTTGCTGCATAGCTCTCATTATAAAGTGGTAGGTTTTTATAGCTATGGCACTATCTATAAGCATCGTCGCCTGGCCGAATTGCCTATCTATTATTTTACGAACGAGCAGACATTCCAGCAACTGGTCCATAAACGGCATATTCAAGGTATCCTGTTTGCTCACAATGAGTCGACCCGTGCGGAAGAGACCCGTTTGCTTCAATACTGCAAGAATAACCATATAAAGACACTCATTGCCCCTTCTATCAGTGAGGCTGATGAAGACGGGAATTTTCATCAATGGGTACGTCCGGTAAAGATTGAAGACTTGTTGGGACGCCCTGAGATTAATATCAATATGAGTGAAGTCGCTGATGAATTCAGTGGAAAGGTGGTCATGGTTACAGGAGCAGCCGGTAGTATCGGTAGTGAACTCTGCCGTCAATTGGCGCAGATGAATATCGGTAAACTGATTATGTTCGATTCAGCCGAGACTCCTTTACATAACATCCGTCTTGAGTGCGAGCGGAAGTACCCTAACCTTGATTTTGTTCCGGTGATAGGAGATGTCCGTGTGATAGACCGTTTGCGTATGGTGTTTGAAATTTATCATCCTCAAATCATATTTCATGCGGCAGCCTATAAGCATGTTCCGCTGATGGAAGAAAATCCTTGTGAGGCTGTCTTGGTGAATGTCACAGGTAGCCGTCAGGTGGCGGATATGGCAGTGAAGTATGGTGCGGAGAAGATGGTAATGGTTTCCACGGACAAGGCTGTCAATCCTACCAATGTGATGGGATGCTCCAAACGTCTGGCTGAAATCTATGTGCAGAGTTTGAGTTATGCCATTAAAGAAGGTAAGATAGAGGGTAAAACCAAATTTATCACTACCCGTTTCGGCAACGTCCTGGGCAGTAATGGTTCGGTGATTCCCCGCTTCAAGGAACAGATAGAAAATGGCGGTCCCGTTACCGTGACACACCCTGATATCATACGCTATTTCATGACTATCCCCGAAGCGTGTCGCCTGGTGATGGAGGCCGCTACTATGGGGGAAGGAAATGAGATCTTTGTATTCGAAATGGGTAAACCTGTGAAGATTGTGGATTTGGCTACCCGTATGATAGAGTTAGCGGGATATAAGCCGGGAGACGATATTGAGATTCAATTTACGGGTCTTCGTCCGGGAGAGAAATTGTATGAGGAAGTGTTGAGTAACGAGGAGAATACGATTCCTACGCATCATAAGAAGATAAAGATAGCTAAGGTTCGAAAATATGAGTATGAGGATATTGTAGAGACATACGATGAGTTTGAGAAATTGTCCCGTTCGGTGCAGATTTGGGAGACGGTGAAGTTGATGAAACGGACGGTGCCGGAGTTTAAGTCGAAGAATTCACGGTTTGAGGAGTTAGATCAGAAGTAATGTTGTGTTTGAACAAATTGAAAGTCAGCAAAAGGGGGCTTCTATATCTTGAAAAATGTCCATAACGGAAAATAATAAACGTATAGCTAAAAATACGCTTGCCCTTTATTTCCGTACATTCATTACAATGATTGTGGGGTTATATACCGGTCGTGTGATGTTGCAGGCGTTAGGGGTAGAAAACTATGGTATCAATGCTGTTGTAGGAGGTATCGTAGGTATGAGTTCGCTTATCACTGGCACCATGTCAGCAGCTATTAGCCGTTATATTACATGTGCATTGGGTAAGAAGGAGGACGGACAGTTGAAGACCATGTTTTCCACATCTATCAATGCACAGATTGTGATGGCTATGATTGTTGCATTGGTCTTGGAAATTGCTGGTGTATGGTTTCTTAATAATGAGGCCAATATACCGGAGGGACGCATGGAAGCAGCAAACTGGGTGTTACAATGTTCTATTGTCACCTTAATGATTTCACTTATCAGTTCTCCCTTTAATGCATTGATAATCGCCCACGAACGAATGGCAATCTATGCATATATGAGTGTTGTGGATGTTACGCTGAAACTTGCTATATGCTTTGTTATTATGGCGTATGGCGGTGACAGGCTTGTGTTGCTTGTAGTTCTACAAGTAGTAGTCGCTTTTAGTATGAGTATATTTTACGGTTATTATTGCAGTAGAAATTTTGAAGGCGCACATTACAGCCCCCGAATATTAGATAAAAGCTTAATGAAGGAACTCTCCATGTTCAGTGGCTGGAATCTGATAAATAATGGTGCATATGTTTTTGCCACTCAGGGTGTGAATATGCTTGTGAATGTGTTTTTTGGTGTTGTTTATAACGCTTCCCGGTCAATAGCCATGACTGTAAATGGTACTGTTCAAGGCTTTGTAAATAATTTTACAGTTGCGTTTTCACCACAGATAACCAAAAGTTACGCTGCTGGTGATGCTGCATATGCAGTCCATTTGGCAAATAGAGGAACCAAGTTTACATGGTTGATGATGTATGTTTTTATCGTACCTGTCTGTATGGAAGCCGAAACCCTCTTGCGACTTTGGCTTGGTGAAGTTCCGGAACTTGCACCTTTGTTTTTGCGTTTTGCCATGTTTGAGTCACTTGCCGTATCTTCTGGGCAGAACCTTTTCAAATTGATACAAGCGGACGGACATATTAAGAATTATACGATACGTGCCGCTATTACTGCCGGTTTGATATTTCCTTTGGTGTGGTTGGCGTTTAATGCTGGAGCTCCTGTTTGGACGGCTTACCTTATCTTTATTATAGATTTCTTGTTGCTCAATATTGTTCGTTTTAATGTTCTCAGGCGTTTAATGGCATTTTCCGTACGTATTTTTCTAAAAGAGTGTATTGTTCCTTGTATGATAGTATCTATAACTTCGTTTATATTACCTGTTATGGTAGCATATTACATGGAAGAAGGCATTATACGTTTTTTTGTGAATGGAACGATTTCTGTTGTTTGGACGTGCACATGTTGCGTGCTATTTGGGCTCACTAAGAGTGAACGTGCATTTTTTGGAGATCAAGCATATTCTATACTAAAGAAAATAACATGTTGCAAATAACGGATAAAAGTAAATGTTGCGGCTGTAATGCTTGTGTGCAGCGTTGTCCCAAGCAATGCATAGAGATGCATGATGATAAGGAAGGTTTCCTTTATCCGGTGATAGATACTGCTGTATGTATTGATTGCGGACTTTGCGAGAAGGTGTGTCCGGTGCTGAACCAGAATAATGTGAGGAAGCCTCTTCAAGTGTTTGCGGCAAAAAATAGAAATGAGATTCAGCGTTTGCATAGTTCCTCGGGAGGGATTTTCATTCTTCTTGCTGAGCAAATAATTCAAAATGGAGGTGTGGTCTTCGGCGCCCGTTTTGACAAGAATTGGGAAGTTGAACACTGTTATGCGGAAAGGATAGAAGAACTTCAGCCGTTGATGCGTAGCAAATATGTGCAGAGCCGAATTGCTAATACCTACAAAGAAGTAGAGTCTTTTTTGAAACATGGTAGACAGATTTTGTTTGTGGGGACTTCTTGCCAAATAGCCGGATTACATAAATTTTTAAGAAAGGATTATGACAACTTGCTTACGGTTGATTTTATTTGTCATGGTGTACCTAGTCCGGGTGTGTGGCGTAAATATTTAGAAGAAATAATAAGCGATAAATCCTCGCGAAGCGAGGTCGCTGGAAAAAATTCGGTTTTGTTGTCCACGAAAAATCGCCCTTTAAGGGCGATCAAAATTCGGTTTTGTTGTCCACAGTATTTAATGAGAATGATTTTATGAGGGGATTTCTTTCCAATTTGATTTTACGTCCCTCTTGCTATTCATGCCCTGCTAAGGATGGAAAAAGCGGAAGCGATTTGACCATTGCAGATTTTTGGGGAATAGAAAATTTGTATCCGGAGTTTGATGATGATAAAGGTGTTGGAGTTGTCTTTGTACATACGGAAAAGGGAAAAAATCTATTTTCTTCAATAGAAGCAGAATATATGGAAGTGCAATATGATGAAGTTGTAAGGGCTAATTCTTCATATTATAAATCTGTATCCGTTCCTGTTGGTCGTATTAAGTTTTGGAAGAATTTCTATAAAGGAAAAACAATATCCGAATCATTGAAAAAGGCTATGTTGCCATCATTTTCCATACGGATGAAAATTAAGATAAAGTCAATTTTGAAGAATTTTATAAAGAGATAATGAAAATTGCAATATTAACTCAGCCATTACATATCAATTACGGAGGTATATTACAAGCATTTGCAGTGCAGAAGATATTAAAAGATATGGGGCATGAGGTGATAACTTTGGATATACCTTGTAAAGATGCGGAGAGTAAGATTTCTCTCTATGTTCGGATTAAACTTTTCATTGCTACACTGTTGCTTTTTCTTTTAAATAGATTAAAAGCACAAAACATAGTATGGCCATATAATACAAGAAAGCGTAATAGGAAGCTCATTAATCATTCAATGCGTTTTTTTATCAATCGAATTATTAAATTGTCACCTGTAATAGATACAGAAAGCAATCTTAAGAGATATATAAAGGAAAAGAATGTTGACGTATGTGTTGTTGGTAGCGACCAAGTGTGGCGACCGATGTATAGCCCTAATATTAATTGGTATTTTTTGAATTTTCTTCCGGATGATGCAAACATCAAGCGTATTGCACTTTCTGCCAGTTTTGGAACAAGTGATTGGGAATTTTCAGAAGAGTTGACAGATTATTTGAGACCATTTGCTAAAAAATTTGATGCAATATCGGTTCGTGAGATGTCAGGTGTAGGATTGTGCCAAAAATATTTAGATGTTACAGCAATACAGCTGATTGACCCTACTATGATGCTTACTCCTAATGATTATGCCGAATTAGTGAATATGGACAGGCACAATACTTATAGTATGCAAGGAAGCATTTTTTCGTATGTACTGGACGAAACCGAAGAAAAACAAATGCTTATAGACTGTGTTTCGGGAATACTACAACTTTCTGTTCAGACTCTTAAGATTGAAAATAATAAGTATGGTCCGTATGCGAGTAGAAAAAAGGCATTAAAACATATTCCTCAGCCTGTATCTCAATGGTTACGTGGTTTTCAAGAGACTGAATTTGTAGTGACTGACTCTTTTCATGGCACGGTCTTCTCAATTTTGCATCATCGACCATTTGTTGTTGTTGCTAATAAAACAAGAGGGCTTGCACGCATTGAAACACTTTTAAATATTTTTGATTTAGAAGATAGATTGATAGAAGAAACTACAACAAACTGTAGCAAGGAATGGTTACTTGGCGGTATTCAGTGGGACAAAGTGGATGTTATTTTAAAGGAAAAGCGTGAAATATTCAAGAGTTTTATAGACAGTACACTAAATAACTAATTTTATTATTCGATTTATGCCAAAAGTTAGTGTTATAATACCTGTATATGGAGTTGAAAAATATATAGAACAATGTGTTCGAAGTCTATTTGCTCAGACATTGGACGATGTGGAATATATTTTCATTAATGATTGTACACCGGATAGATCTATTGAATTATTGCAGAGTGTATTGGTGGAGTATCCTCAACGCAAAGAACAAGTGTATATATTTCATAATGAAAAGAATATAGGGCAGGTAGGAACACGTAAACGGGGTGTCTCTGTTGCTAAAGGTGATTATGTTATACATTGTGATTCTGATGATTGGGTAGAGGAGAATTGGTTGGAAATTCTTTATAAAAAGGCAATTTTGACTCATGCGGAAATAGTGTGGTGTGACTTTACTAGTTGTCACGAAGATGGTAAACGGGTCTATATTGCTAATGAAGCATCTCCTACTATAGAGGATTTTTTCTTTAAATTAATAATTGGAATTAAATGGGGGACTTTATGGAGTCATCTTGTAAAGCGTGAGATTGTGCAAAGCCAACAAATAGTGTGGCCTACATGGAATTATTGTGAAGATTTGGCATTAGTTTTCCAATACATTACGTTGATTTCCAATGTTGCTTATATCAAAGAATCGTTATATAATTATCGATATAATTTGGAGAGTATTAGTGGAAAGCGAGATAAAGTGAATGTATTAAAAAATATCCAAGGTGAAATAAATGCATCATTAGTTGGGATAGCATGTAGTAAAAAAATGGGATTGTCAAAGCGGTTTGCTCCATATTTTTGTACACGTATACTTAAAGCCAAAGGACGTATATTTGGTATTGCAAAAAATGATTGGGAGACTTGTAAGTTATGGAACAGCTTTAATGATGGTATAACCATATGTGATGTTTGGACTTCTTCATTGCTTTTGCGGGAAAAAATCTCCTTATCTTTTGTTCGTTTGTATATATATCCTCTAAAAAAAATAATATGTCACAAAGAATAGGTTATTTGGATGTTGCTAAATTTATAGGTTTGGCTTTAGTATGTTTTTGTCATATACCGATGCCTACGGGTAATTTTCATGCGTGGATATATTCTTTTCATATGCCATTATTTTTTCTATTAAGTGGAATATTTTTCAACCCTGATAAATTTTCTTTAAAGAAAGTTTCGATACAACTTCTGTTGCCTTTTGTTCTGTTTAATTTCTTGGCAATTGTTATTAATATATGTTTGAATTTTATAATAGACAGAACGTTGGAATTCCCAAGATTCAACCTGATGAATGGTTTAATGGGGGAGTATGTGATTGGGCCAAGTTGGTTCCTGCTGTCCTTGTTTACTATCAGAATATTTTGTTCATATATGTATAAATATGCTAAGATGTTCGGTTTGCTCATTGGGATAATTTTATTGTTGTTAGTATTTCTGTATACTCGAGAGACTAATATATGGAATGTTTTAAATATAGGTTCTACAGTGTTGGGACTGCCCTTTTATTTAATGGGTTTTATCTCTAAAGATATAATGATTGGTAATATAAATTGTGGTGGTTGGATAGTTACCATCTTGTTGACTTTGATAAGTTGTTTAGCTATGTGTAATGGTTTGGTGGGTATTCATGCCCATTTATATGGAGACAATCTATTTGCTTTTTTCTTTTTTGGTTGGGTAGGTACAATCATGCTAGTCCGTTGGTCGCTATACATTCCTATTCCTCGTAGAATAGTAAATGTTTTTATGCAAGGTGCAATGTTCTATATCTGTATGCATACATTGATGTTTGAGTATATGCTTTTGGTATGGAATAAACTTACTGGTGATTTTTCAGGGAATACATTGACAGAAAAGATAGTAGTTACATTATTGACTTTAGTGATATCATACCCTATTATACGATTTATGCTGAGATATACTCCGATACTATTAGGTAAACAAGTAAAAAATGAATGTACTATTTAAAGTAAAAAAACGTTTGTGTTGGGAATGGCACAAATGGAACGATAAAATATATCGTAAGATGGTTACACCTCCTATGGTGATGACGTATGAGGAGTGTGTGAATTTTGTTCTAAGCCATCGGGCATCTATTTCTCGTTTTGGTGATGGAGAATTAGGAGTGATTTATGGTTACACATTAGGTTTTCAAGACAAGAATGAAAAATTGGGTACTAAATTGTGCCAAGTTTTGGAAATGGATGCGGAGAATCTTCTGATTTGTTTACCTGATACCTTTCAAAATTTGGAGCGATATAATAAAGTAGAACAGGATTTTTGGAACGCGCACCATTATTTTAATCGTAGGAAATGGTTACGTTTTTTAAAAAATGGTAAACGTTATGGAAATACATTTTTATCGCGTTTTTATAGTATGGAATTTAATAAAGAATTGTCTGCTAATCGTATCATTCTTCTAAAGAAATTATGGAATAATAGAGATATAATTTTTGTTGAGGGGAAAGATACAAAGATGGGGGTAGGGAATGATTTGTTTGATAATGCTCGGTCTATCCGTCGAATACTATGTCCGTCAAAAGATGCTTTTGATAAATATGATCAGATACTGGACAAGGTTTTAGAAATGTCACGTAATGGGAATGATTTATTTATATTGGCATTAGGTCCCACTGCAACAGTTATGGCTGCTGATTTATGTAAGGCGGGGGTGCAAGCATTAGACATGGGACATATGGATATTGAATATGAATGGTTTCGCATGGGAGCAACTCGAAAAGTACCTATTACTGGAAAGTTTTCTAATGAAGCAGTAATATTGGGTTTGGCTGACCGTACTGTTGTAGGAGAGTTAAAAGACAAGGTATATCAAGAACAAATTATTATAGACTTATCAGAATAATGAGAGTCTAAAAATACGGAATAAATAAATGATACATATAGGATTGTGTGCCGATGAAAGGTTTGCTTTACCTTTTGGTGTATGTTTGACTTCTATTTTAGAATCAAATAAAGACAATGAAATTGTTATACATGTTTTAACAAAGGGATTTAAAGAGGAAACCATTGCGAAAATAAAACAAACAACAGAGAAATATCATAAAATAGGGATGGTGAAATTATATGATATTAATGATGAGATTTTTGATTCTTATCCAGTCTATGAGAATTTTCCCAAGTCCATTTATTATAGATATTTATTTGCAGAAATATTGCCAGTTGATATAGAGAAAATAATTTATCTCGATTGTGATACGGTTGTTGTATCTGACTTATGTACTTTGTGGAATACTAATATAGAAGGTAAGTTATTAGCGGCTGTTGAGGATAGAAATAGTGATGATATCGTGATAAGAAACAGAATTGAAATGTGGAAAGGGCATTATTTTAATTCAGGTGTTTTGTTAATGAATTTATCATATTGGAGAAAACATGATTGCTTTGCTCAAATGGCTTGTTTTATTCTTAAAAATCCCAAAGTTTGTATCTATCCTGATCAAGATGCATTGAATGTTGTGTTTCAGGATAAGATAGAGTGTATTTCATTTAGATATAACTTCTTAATGTCTTTCATAGAACCATTTGAATCATATAGATTACATAAAAGTAAAAGAAAAGAGATTATAGATTCGTTTAAGAATCTTGTTATAATTCATTTTGCTGCTGAGAAAAAACCATGGTTCAAGGATACTAAACACCCACTGTTTTTTATTTGGAGATATTATTATAAAAAGAGTGTCTGGAAATCTGTTCCATTAAAAAACAAAGATTCATTTGTTGTTGGAATTTGTAAAAAGATAGTAAAGTCTATTGTATATAGAAATTTGCTACCGTCCATAAATCCTCTTTTTATTGAGGATTTAAAGAGGTATCAAAAGTTATATTTATCATAGGATTATCTAAATAATGGTATCAATAATTATACCTATCTATAACCCCGGTGACAAGCTTTGTGTGTGTCTTGATAGTATTAAATCGCAGACCTATCACGATATTGAGGTATTGATGGTGAATGATGGCAGCAAGGATAATAGCGCATCAATATGCAAGGAATTCGCAAAAGAAGATGAACGTTTTGTCTACATAGAACAGGAAAATGCGGGTGTATCAATGGCGCGTAACAAAGGTATTGTACATTCGCATGGCGATTATATTTGTTTTGTAGATTCCGATGATAGTGTAGAACCTTGTTATGTGGAATGCATGGTGAAGACTATGGTGGAAATGCATGTTGATATTGTATTGCAGGGATTGAACAATCTTTATGATGGTAGATTGGGAGATAAGAAAGTATTTCCTAATCTGATAGTAAAAGTTGGTGAACTTGACGATAAGATGTTTGAAGAGTTATTTTATTTCTGTGGTCCATATTGTAAACTTTTCCGTGCTGATTATATTCATAACAATAAAATAGAGTTTCCACCAAACATGGCTTATGGTGAAGATTTTGTTTTTTATGTGAAGTATCTGTATTTGTGCAGAAGTATCTCTTTTCTTTCCAAAACTTTTTATAATTATTCTGTGGCGGTAACCGGTTCACTCTCGTCTGTGAGACTGCATCCCGACAAATTTTGGGCTAATCAGGTTAATAGACGTGGTGAGTATAAGAAACTTCGTAAACAATATGGCATAGAACAGCTTTTCTATCCAACTGAGAATAAAATAAAATTGGTGGCTTTGCGTGGATTGCTTAGTAGTATCAAACATGCACAGGCGAGTCTGAAAGAATATTTGAATATTGTTGTTTATGACAAGGATTTTGGATTTTCTGATATTCTCCCATTAAACATATTTGACAAGCTCCTTTTATTCTTGATGAAGTCCAATAATTATGTCAGTCGTTTTATTCTAAAAACAATTATTAAATGAAGATAGGAATATTTACCCTTCATAGTAACACAAACTTTGGTGGCGGATTGCAGCAAATTGCACTTTTTGAAATATTGAAGTCTATGGGGCATGAACCACAGGTGGTTTGCGTGCAAAACGATGTATCTCAATCTGTTTTTCGTAGGATTTTAGGGGTATTGTCATCATATAGTTTTTTGGGGGCGATTCGTGAATTGAAATCGAGATATTTACAGAAAAAAACTCTTAGGGTGTGTAATTGGGATTTGTATAAACGTTGTGACGCTTTTAATTATGGGAACTTAAACTATACACCCAAATTCGGCATGACTGAGTTGCCAAAATATTGCAAGCTATACGATGCTATCATTGTTGGTAGTGATCAGGTATGGACGGATGTTTATTCCGCTGTAAATCCTTTTTTTTGCGATGGTGTGGGTGACTTTAAAGGGTTAAGAATTGCTTATGCTGCTTGTTCGGCACATGATAGGATACCATTCTATAACCGTAAACATATAAGACTGTCACTTAATAAATTTAACGCAATCTCAGTCCGTGATACAACCACGGCTCATCTTGTAGAAAGTGTGAAGTGTAGAAAGCCTGCAATAGTAGCCGATCCGACATTGCTTTACGATTTTGAAAAGTACATTAAGCCCGTAAACATTGTAGAACCATATATTTTTGCCTATGTATTAGGTGATAAACCTGTGGAATGGCATGCAAAGAACATAGAACATATTCGTAAAACTGTGGGTAATATTCAGGTTATAGTCCTAACAAGTGAATTAAATGAAAATTATCCTTGGGCCGATAGGATTCTGACAGGAGAACTTGCGGTTGATTGGATGAATCTTTTGCGTAACTCACAATTTGTATATACAAATAGTTTTCATGCCGTTCTTTTTTCGTTGAAGTTTCACAAAGAGTTTGTGGCTTATTATGGTGACCTTGTACGTTCAAGCCGAATAGTTGGATTGAAAAATCAATTTGAACTGAATGACAGAATTGTAAAAGAACCAATAAAGGCAAATCTATTTCGTAAAATTTATTTTGAGAAATTAGATGAAAAAATTTCAATTCTTAAGACGAATTCAGTGAAATGGTTATCTCATAGTTTGAATAAATATCAAGATAAACTATGAGCCTGTTTAAATTTTCCTGAGATTATGTTAGATAGGCTTTACCGACCTGTTTTTATTCGTCACATAGTCTCCGTCATGCTCCTCACAACAACAGAAAATATACTCGAGAGCAACTCTCAAAACTGTGTCGGGCAAAACTCGGAGCAGGCTCTTAATAACCCAC
>ERZ777306.1242-NODE-1242-length-42495-cov-7.616376_pt1 | contig 42495 bp, 41 predicted proteins | sample MGYA00374966_ERZ777306 | MGnify/ENA primary metagenome ERZ777306 (study PRJEB29329, sample SAMN06343882) | mouse gut metagenome | isolation source: Mouse cecum | place: Austria: Vienna | collected 2014-11-15 ... | reverse complement strand
TCAAATATCACATTTTTTTCAAGTTCTACTTCTGATAAACAGAATTATCAGAAGTGAAACTTCACAAAATTTCAAATTTTATGCACTTTTTCTTGCCTTTCTGATTTGTATATCGGCACACATCCTTTTAGATTTAGTGTTTTGGGAAAAAATTTTTGGAATTTTAGTAAGATATTTCAAAAATCACTTCTGATAATTCTGTTTATCGGAACCAAAGAGGAAATCTGCCTTTCAATATTGCACAAACAGCGAATACAAGGAGGTTTTTGCGATGTTATCACTGGGAAGAAAATCCGGACAATATGTTGTCATTGGCGAGAACATTGTCGTAAAAGTGGAGGGGACGAAAAACGGGCTGAAATTGCTTGTAGACGCCCCTGCGGATGTATCAGTCATCCGAAGCGAGGTTTGGGAGAGGGACCACCCGACTCCGGCATGCATCCTGGAGGATGCGAAACGGGCAAAGAAAAGCCCTGCTTAAATCCATCTGATTTTGTTCTTCCGCCGCGTTAAGGTACCGGCGGGGCGGAGGTTCAAAATATATCACATTACTCAACGATCAGGGGGAAAAGGAAGTCCCCTGGTGCATATTTCCATGAAGGAGGCAATATTATGAGGATTCAACACAACATTATGGCGCTCAATGCTTACAGACAGCTGGGCGGTAACAACAACGCACTGAGCAAGAACCTTGAGAAACTTTCTTCCGGTTACAGAATTAACCGCGCAGGTGACGACGCGGCTGGTCTGGCTATCTCCGAAAAGATGAGAGCACAGATTAAAGGTCTGGAAGCAGCTCAGAAAAATGCGAACGACGGCATTTCCCTTGTGCAGACCGCAGAAGGCGCTCTGACAGAAGTTCATTCCATGCTGAACAGAATGGTATACCTTGCTACACAGTCCGCAAACGGCACTTACGACAACGAGGTTGACCGTGCGAACCTGGACAAGGAAGTTCAGACTCTGAAAGAAGAAATCGACAGAATTTCCAAATCCACAAACTTCAACGGCCTGAACCTGCTGGACGGTTCCATGGACGCGTCTACAACACAGACCACAGGCGGCAAGACAGACGTTCCTATCATTCAGGAAGCGGCTACAAACCCGACACAGGAAGTTGGTTCAAAGACTGTACTGCATAAAGACGCTGACGAAGAAGGCGTAACAGAAATCTATGCTGAACTGCACAACGTAAGCGTAAGAGGCAAAGAAGGCGACAGCATCGAATTTACCATCGGTGACAAAACTGTTACACTGGAAGTTGTTGCAAAAGGCACGGCGGGAGATGGACAGCTTGATGCAGAAACCGCATACTCCGGGGAAGAACTGGTAGATAAAATCATCGAAGCGTTTGATTTGACAGACAAGCTGATTGGCGGTCAGGCTTTCACAGCTACAAAGGCATCGGATAACTCCATCAAATTTACACAGGACAACACTCCGAATGACGCAACAGAAGTTGTTGATGCGAATGTACAGGTTAAGCTGGAGCATAAAGCAAACCCGAACGGCAACCCTGTTGACTACACAGTATCCATCGGTAAAGATGCGCTGGGCGTAGGCGGCAAGATTACAATCGGCGGCGATGAACTGGTAATCGGCGAAGATAAACTTGCGGCAGCTACAGACCTTGCAACTGCATTTGCACCTGATGCAAATGGCAATGCGGTATTTGAAACAGAGAGCGGCTATAAGGTAAAATATGATGCAACGGCACAGAAGCTGACAATCACAGACCCGAACGGCACACTGGGCAAACCTTCCGTAAAATATGACAGCTACGGCGCGGCCAGAAAAGTAAACGCTACAACAGCAGCAGGTACAAATGCTATTAATGCTGCGCAGGCAACAGGTGCGACTGGCGAAATCGCTCTTACAGGCAACGATACAATAAGCATTGCAGGCGTGGATGTTACACTTTCTGGTACAGTAGCTGCGGTAACTGATGTAGACTTGGGCAATGGTTATAGCTATTCAATTGCGGCAGGTACAGTTGATAACACAAAATGGGTTATTACTGTTGATGCGAACCCGGGTGAAGCTAAAGACTTAGAAGCAGGTAATGGCGATATTACAGTAGCTGGCCAGACAGTCACAATGGCAGGCGGTCAGTCTGCAGCGGCGGCAACAGGTGCAAGCCAGACGTTTGACCTTTCCGGATTGAAAGACGGGGATAAAATTTCTGTTGACGGAACAGATTACATCTTTGACACGGATTTGGCGACTACTTTTAATGGCGCTACGGCTCCGACCGGCACAGCTTTCAAATTCGATGGCGACAAGCTGATTATCGAATCTACAACAACAGGTGCGGCAAGTACAGCACCCACAAGCGTTGTGAAAGTTTCCCAGCAGCAGGTTACAAAGCCTGAAGTAGGCGAACCTACGGACAAAGATATGATGACTGGCACATGGAACGTACAGAGCACAAAGAACAAACAGGGTGCTTCTGCAAATTCCGGCCATCTGGCAAGCACAACATTTGACCTGACAACAGATATGGTTAAAGACGGCGTATCTTTGAATATCGGTAAAGAACAGTATATCTTCAAAGTAGGCAAAGACAGCACAGTTACAGCCGGCGCAGGCCAGACACTGATTGACCTGAGCGCATTTGAAGAAGGCGACGCAGACCTTATTGATAAAGCGGGCGCAATACTGGCAAATCAGGCAAACAAGGCGTTCACAATCGGTTATGCTAAGGGCAGCGGCAAGATTTCTATCCATGAAATTCAGGACCAGAAGGTATTTACAGAAGGCGAACTGGAAAGCATTGAAGAATTCGACAAGCTGGTTTACATGACGGCTCCCGAAAAGACCGAAACAACAGGCCGCGGCCTGACGCTTCAGGTTGGTGACACAGCTGACGATTTCCAGAAAGTTGAACTGAACATCAAGGATATGAGCACGAAAGGCCTTGGCATTGCTGACATTACAATCGGCACGATTGATGATGCTACATCTGCAATCGCAAAGATTAAAGAAGCAATCAACACCGTTTCCGCACAGCGCGGTGATTTGGGTGCTGTTCAGAACAGACTGGAGCACACAATCAACAACCTTGGTGTACAGGCAGAAAACATCACTGCTGCGGAAAGCCGCATCAGAGATACAGACATGGCAGAAGAAATGATGGCATACACGAAGAACAACATTCTGGTTCAGGCTGCACAGGCTATGCTTGCTCAGGCAAATCAGGTTCCTCAGGGTATCCTTCAGCTTCTCCAGTAATTTCACAAAAAAGGATTTCAGATTCTTTGAGTCCATTTGGGCGGGCCTCCGGGCCTGCCCTTTTTTGTAAGCGGAAAACCATGGGCTACGCCCATGGCTTAAAAAAGATTACAACGGTGAGCAGAAAACGAAAATTTTCCTGTGTTGCGATAAAAAAGGTTTGCCAACCCAATAAATTTGCGGCTGGCAGACTTTTCAATGCGCCTTAAGGCACAGCAAGTAACAGAGCCTTATAAGCTAAGTGCAAACCACATCTTTTTTGCGTGGTTTTGATAGTCTGCTTCAAATGAGAATTTCCATGCCGTCATAGGCAAAGGAGATGCCGTCCAGATGTTTTTCCAGTTCCTGATAATAGCCGTAAGATTTCCCCCAGATTTCATCGATATGCGTGACAATAATTTTTTTGATTCGGTAATATTTCTTTAATTCCTTGACCTCATCCAGTGTAAAAATTTCGTCTTTGAATGGTGCGTCCGCAAGCCGCGTACCGTCGTTTAATATGCCATTGTCAGAAACCAGACTGAGGATGAAAATATCCGCGTCAAAATACAGGTCATTATGGGCGAATGGCTTGGGATTGCAGCAGGCATACACGGCTTTTTTTGTTCCTTCCCGAATAATGTAAAACGTGATATTCCGGTCAGGGTTATGATTCACCATGTCGATAGAAATATGTTCAATTTCTATATGGGAGGTTTCATGGACATCAATACAATGGAGGACGTCCCCGTAGTATTTCAGGCAGTCCAGATTCATACGGTTAATGTCCGCAATGACTTCGGGAAGGGCATAAAAGCCAACTGGTGTGCTTTTTTCTTTGATAAAGTCATAGCCGATTTTTTCCACAATGCGGATTCCTTTCACATGGTCGGGGTCACAGTGGGAAATGGAAAGATGTTTCACCTTGGAAATATTCTGCCTGTTGCAGGCCACCGCAATATCTTCGGGGGTATCTATCAGCATTTGAATATCTTCAATATACAGGCTTGGCCCCAGCCGTTCATACCGGCCGCCTTTTTCCCGCGCTTCCCTGCACAGGCCGCATTCGCAGAAGGAACTGGGGATAATCGACATGCCGCCGCTTCCGACAATTTTTAATTTCATGGTTATCAATCCTCCTGATTCTTTTGTAATTTTAATTTCATGGTTATCAATCCTCCTGATTCTTTTGTAATCGCAGCAGAAAGTCTGCTGTTCAGGGCAGGATGGCGAGAAATATGCCCGACCTGCTAAGAAGCTATAAGTCCAGACGGAGCTGATTTATTTTGTATGAAAACATCTTTCGCTCAGTAATTTTATCTTCTGTTCCAATTTCACCGATCAAAAGCGGAGAATTGGGATTGTGGTTTCCTCTGTTTGCTCCAACTGACTTTTCGTTATAATTTGCGTAACAATATCGGCAGCCATTTCTGCAAGTATTGTAGGCGCCAATATCCAGACTTTCCATGCAGCCACACTCTGACCGTTGGTTTTTGTCCTTTTTTATTTTCAAAGGAACTTGTATCAGCTGCCCAAATAGCCGGTCATCGATACATCTTGCGTGTTCGATCCCGTATTGCTGCAAGTCGATTCCTTCAGCGCAGGTATCTACACGCAAACCGTAACTATGGGCAATTTCGGCTATACTTTTCGCCAGCTGTTCCTGTTGTTCCGCGGAAAAGCCGGTAGGGGATAACGCTGCTATATTTTTCTCCGTATTGCGGTAAAAATCCAGAAAACTGATTGTACATTTTTTTGTATACGAAGAAAGCCGTTTTGCCAATTTTTCAAAATAGCGGATATGATAGTCCGCTGTATAGGTTTTGCTGAGGAAAATGGGGTCGTATCGCCATATCACACGGTCCGGGCCAATGAAATCAGATAACCGCTGAAAAGCCGGAACGATGACTTTGTCTTTGCTGGGAATGTTTTTTTCCACATCTGCTCCGTAGCTGTTGAGTGTAAACTGGAAATAGTACATATAATCTTTTAGTGCCTCCAGTTTATCCAGCATAGGTATCGGATTTTTTGTCCAAAAGACAATACCGTCCACAACCTCTGGAGAAAGGTTGATTCGGCTGATCTGATGCACGTTCATGGGATTGCGTACATACACGTATCCAGCCTTAATGCGATTCAGAAACCAGCCTGAATAATATGTTGGAATATCTGTTCTTCTGCTTGCGCTTATAATCATAATGGCCTCTCAAAAGATAATATTGCGTAAAGAACCTGATTTTGACTTAGAACTTATCTGTAAATAAGATACTTGCAGATTGCACAGTCAGATTTTTTTGCAGGCAGGGAGCTTTTTTGCAGGCGTACCGGGTGGTACGGCAAAAAGCGACAAAGGCTGCCGGAAAAGATGAAGCAGGATGTGCGCAGATAATTTACGGATAGGTTTTAAGGAAACCATATTAAAAACTTTGTTTCCGATTATAGCATATATGCTGGAAATATACAACTATCAACCAGAATGCACTGACTTTATAACACAATCTGCTGTAAAACAACAAAAGGGAAAGAATTTTGTCAAAATTGTTTGTTAAAATGAAAAAATTTTCTGTAGAAACAGAAAAAGGATTGACAGAAAAAGAATTGCCATGTTATAGTAAGCGGAGAAGAGGAGGAGGAGCCTGTGATTTGCTATGATAGACTCTGGAAATTACTGATTGATAAGCACATGAATAAAACTGAGCTTCGGGACAGAATCGGAATCAGCAATGCGACTTTAGCCAAGCTGGGAAAAAACGAGCCTGTTAATTTGAAAATCATTGAGAGCATCTGCCGTGAGCTGGAATGCGGGATTGAGGATGTTCTGGAAATAACGTTCTGAAAAATTTGCAGTATGATAAAAGGAAATCAAACAAAGGAGAAAACGCGATGATAGATATTTGTTTGCTGGGAACGGGAGGCATGATGCCGATGCCGAGCCGCTTTCTGACAGCAATGCTGGCAAGGCTGAACGGAAGGATGCTTCTGGTTGACTGCGGCGAAGGTACGCAGGTGACGATGAAAATGCTGGGCTGGGGATTCAAAGCCATTGATGTAATCTGCATTACCCATTTCCACGCTGACCATATCTCCGGCCTGCCAGGGCTTTTGCTGACCATTGGCAACGCGGGACGGGAAGAACCGCTGACGATGATAGGCCCTGTGGGTCTGCGGCATATTGTGGAAGGGCTGACGCGCATTGCGCCGGAACTTCCGTTTCCCATAGAATTTATTGAGTTGGATAAAGAAACGCCGAATCCGGTGCAGGCAGGGGAATTCAGCATTGCCTATTGCCCTGCCGACCATATGGTGAAATGCTATGCCTACCGGTTGGATCTCCGGCGCAGAGGGCGGTTTGATGTGAAAAAGGCGGAAAAACTGAACCTGCCCAGGCCCCTTTGGGGAAAGTTGCAAAAGGAGGGACGTGTGGAACACGAAGGGCAGACCTATACGGCGGAGCAGGTGCTGGGTGATGAACGTAAGGGCATTTCCGTGGCATACTGTACGGACAGCCGCCCTGTCGGCAGGCTGAAAGGCTTTGTGGAGGGTGCGCAGCTTTTTATCTGCGAAGGTATGTACGGCGAGGAAGAAAAAAAGGTCAAGGCGCGGGAGAATAAACATATGTTGTTTTCCGAAGCGGCATCGCTGGCGCTGGAGGCTGGCGTGCAGCGGCTCTGGCTGACGCATTTCAGCCCCTCCCTGAATAATCCGGAGGATTATCTCGAAAATGCGCGGGTAATTTTCCCGCAGACGGAACTGGGCGAAGAACGAAAATGGATTACGATAGAATTTCCAAAAGAAGAATAAGCGGAGGCGGGCAGATGGAAAAACAGGAAAAAGACGTTTATATATTGGCAGTGGAAAGCTCCTGCGATGAAACGGCGGCGGCTGTGGTAAAAAACGGGCGGTGGGTGCTTTCCAACGTGATTTCATCGCAGATTGCCCTGCATACGCTTTATGGCGGGGTGGTGCCGGAGATTGCTTCCCGCAAGCATATTGAGAATATTGACGGCGTGATCAGGCAGGCTTTGACGGACGCGGGTATGACGCTGGCGGAGATGGACGCTGTTGGCGTGACGTATGGGCCGGGGCTTGTGGGCGCGCTTCTGGTTGGCGTGGCGGAGGCGAAGGCAATTGCGTTCGCGGCAGATAAACCACTGATTGGCGTTCATCATATCGAAGGGCATATCTGCGCGAATTATATTGAGGATAAAACATTTGAACCGCCGTATATCGCACTGGTAGTTTCCGGCGGCCATTCGCATCTGGTGCAGGTTTCGGATTACGGGAAATATGAAATTCTGGGGCGCACGAGGGACGATGCGGCGGGCGAGGCATATGATAAAGTGGCGCGCGCCATCGGCATGGGCTATCCGGGTGGGCCGAAAATAGACGCGGCGGCGAAACAGGGCGACCCCAATGCGGTCAGATTCCCGCGGGTATTTTTGGAGGAGGAAAGCTATGATTTCAGTTTCAGCGGGCTGAAATCGGCAGTTCTGAATTATGTGAATAAACAGAAAATGACGGGTGAGCCAATCGTGCCGGAGGATATTGCGGCGAGTTTCCAGCAGTCTGTTGTGGAGGTGTTGGTGGAAAAGACGGTTAAGGCGGCAAAGGAGCGGGGTATGAAACAGGTTGCGCTGGCTGGCGGCGTGGCGTCGAACAGCGCGCTGCGGGCAGGTATGCGCGCGGCGTGCGAAAGGGAAGGGCTTTCGCTGCATATCCCTTCGCCGGTGCTTTGCACGGATAATGCCGCGATGATTGGCTGCGCGGCGTATTATGAATACCTGGCAGGCGTGCGGGACGGTTGGGATTTGAATGCGAACCCGAATTTGAAGCTGGGGGAAAGGTAAAAGGCATGGGCGCGGTTTGGTAAATCAATCCACTAAAATACGAAAAATTTTCTGACGCGTGTATGCGTGGCAGCAATAAAGTTTGGGGTCAAGCCCTTTTCAAAGGGCTTGCGGGAGTTTGAGGGCAAGGCCCTCAAGGTCTTTATTCTATATCATTATTTAAGGAGGAAACGGCATGTCTGGAATTTTGGGAAGATTTAAGACGATTATGGAAGCAAACGTAAACGCGTTGCTGGATAAGGCGGAAAACCCTGTGAAAATGGCGGAACAGCTTGCGCGTGACTTGGAAGACGATTTGGGCAGGGTAAAGGCGGAAACAGCGTCCGTCATGGCAGAGGTGAAGCGCGCCCAGCGTGCATATGACGAGTGTGCGGAAACCGTTGAGAAATTGCAGAAATACGCCGAAGCCGCTGTGTTGAAGGGCAATGATGTGGACGCAAAAGCATTCCTGATGGAAAAAGCTGAAAAATCCAAAACACTGGAAGGCCTTGCGGGAGCGTTGGACGTTGCAAAGGCAAACGCAGATAAAATGCGCCAGCTGCATGACCAGCTGGAAAGCCAGCTGCGGCAGATTAACGAGCGAAAAGCCGCAATCCGCGCAAAGGCGGCGATGGCAGACGCAAAGGAACGCACCGCAGAGCTGGGCAGGAGCATCGGCGGCGCGGCAGAGAACCTTTCCGCATTCGACCGTCTGGAGGAAAAAATAGACCGCAGGCTGGACGAGGCTGAGGCGATGGCAGAGTTGAACGCGCGGAGATCCGGTGTGGAGGATTTGATGGCGAAATATGACGCGCCCGAAGGCGGTGCGCTGGACGATGAGCTTGCTGTACTAAAGGCAAAGCTGGGGAAATGACGAGGTGAGGAAATGGGCTTTTTTGGCAATGAACTGAGCAGCGTGATAGAATGGCGCGAATCTGGCTCAGATGTTATATTCTGGAAATGGCATGGCAGTGAGATTAAAAAGGGCAGCCGCCTGATTATCCGCCCCGGACAGGACGCTGTTTTCCTGTACAACGGCAAAATAGAGGGCATTTTTACGGACGAGGGGAATTATGAAATCGAATCCCAGATTATTCCGTTCCTGAGTACGCTCAAGGGCTTTCAGTTTGGCTTTAACAGCGGGCTGCGGGCAGAAGTGCTGTTTGTAAACACGAAGGAATTTACCGTAAAATGGGGCACGCGGAATGCGGTCAATATCCCTGCGCAGGGCTTTCGGGGCGGCCTGCCTGTGCGGGCGTTCGGAACGTTTCAGGCAAAGGTGACGGATTATATCCGCCTGATTGACGCTGTGGCAGGCGTGAAGGAAATGTTTACCGTAAACGATGTACGCGACCGCATGGTCAGCACACTGGACGAACTGCTCATGAAGTGGATTAGCAGGGAAGGCAGAGACATGTTCCATTTGCAGGGCAATGTGGCGGAAATCGCGCGCGGCATGAACACGGATTTGGATATGGAACTGATGCGCTTTGGCATGACATCTTCAGAGCTGCATATTTCCAGCTTCAGCTACCCGGAGGAGGTACAGAAGAAAATCAACGAGGCTGCCGGATACGGCATGATGGACATGGATACATACCAGAGAGGGAAGATGGCGGATTCCTTTGGACAGCCCGGCAGCAGTGCAGGCGGTGCGGCTGGCGCCGGCTTTGGCATGGCAGCGGGGATGGAGATGGCAAAGGAAATGTTCCGGCAGGGGCAGGCGCCGGCACAACCGGTACAGGGCGGCGCACATTGCCCGAACTGCGGCGGCAGCGTGCGTACTGGTGATAAATTCTGCCCGGGCTGTGGGCAAAAGCTGGAAGCGGCGGCTTTCTGCCCGGAATGCGGGGCAAAGGTCGGTGCGGCGGATAAATTCTGCGCGTCCTGCGGGAAAGCGTTGCGGTAAAGGAGGAGCGGCATGATTCGGCTGGCTAAACAAACGGATATTGATGATGTGGAAAAGATTTTTAATGAGATACTGGATACGCCGGAGATGGTGCGCACCACGAACTGGCTGAAGGACGGCTATCCAACGCGCGCCGATGCACAGAAAGCACTGGACGCGGAGACACTGTATGTCGGGGAGGATGAAACAGGCGGGCTTTACGGAGCTGTGAACCTGAACCATATACAGCCGCCGGAATATGCGAAAATCCCCTGGAAAATCGAGCCGGAATGCAGCCGAGATGAGGTGCTTGTCATTCATACGCTGTGTATACGCCCGAATTGTGCGGGTAAGGGCTATGGCAGGGAATTTGTGGCGTTTTCCGAACAGCTTGCGCAGGAAAAAGGCTGTAAGGTTGTCCGGCTGGATACATATGAGGGGAATAGACCGGCAGAATCGCTATATTCCTCTTTGGGGTACACACTGGCGGGCAAAACACTGTTCCATTTCCATAATGTGATTTGGGAAACATTGATTTGTATGGAAAAGAAGATGTAAGACCTTGGAGGCTCTGCCTCCAAACCTCCGCAAGGGGCGTGGTTTCCGCTCCGGTCGGCGCTAAACGAAGCTCCTTCGGAAGTTTGCTTCGCAAACCGACCAAAGGTTGCCGTTTGCGGTTCCTGAGAGCTTCTGCGCCACTTGCCCCTTCTGCAAACGTGCAGATGCTCGGTTGAAAGTAAAGTTTAGGGTCAAGCCCTTTTCAAAGGGCTTGCGGGAGTTCGAGGGCAGTGCCCTCAGGGTCTTTTCAAGTCTAAAAATACAGCAGGAATAAAAACACAGTCCGGTTGGTAGTCCGGACGGGGAAAGTTTCCCTCAGTAGCCCTCCATCCGGAGCGCGGCATGCCGTGCGATGGTCGTCCGTTCCCTGCCATATAAAATAAGGAGGGTATTTATTTATGGAAGGAACGACGGCAGTACTGACGGTATTTTTCGAGAAGGAAACGGGCTTCTGGGTCGGCATTTACGAACGCCGGGATAGCGGATTTTTGGAGGTATCGAAAACAGTTTTCGGCGCGGAACCAAGCCTGAAGGAAGTCCACGCTTTTTTGCTGGCGGATTGGAGCCGTATGTGCTTTGGGCGGTCAGACGGAGGTTTGCAGCTCTGCCAGAGGAAAAATCCGAAGCGTTTGCAACGGGAAATACGCAGGCAGACGGGCGGGCAGGGCGTTGGAACAAAGGCACAGCAGGCTTTGGCTGCTCTGCGTGAGGAACAGAAAACAGAGCGGAAAACCCGCCAAAAAGCCGAGAAAGCAGCGGAGGCGGAACGCCGGTTCCGGCAGAAGCAGGAAAAACGGAAAGAGAAGCACAAAGGTCATTAAGGAGGACGTAATGAGGATTGGTTCAGGCTATGACGCGCACCGGCTGGTGGAAGGCAGGGATCTGGTGCTGGGCGGGGTGAAGATACCTTATGAAAAAGGACTGCTGGGGCATTCCGATGCGGACGTGCTGCTGCATGCAGTGATGGACGCACTGCTTGGCGCGGCGGCTCTGGGTGACATCGGCAGGCATTTCCCGGACAGCGACCCTGCCTATAAAGGTGCGGACAGCAAAAAATTATTATCTGAAGTTTGGGGCTTGATTTTTGCAAATGGATACTGTATAATGAATGTCGACGCTACAATTATCGCGCAGAAACCCAAACTTGCACCCTATATTGAGGAGATGCGGCGGAATATCGCCAAAGCTTTGCAGATAGAAATTGGGCAGGTCAACATAAAAGCTACCACAGAGGAAGGCATGGGTTTCACCGGCGCGGGGGAAGGGATCGCGGCTTCGGCTGTGTGCCTTCTGGAAAACAGAGAAAAGTGACGATGGAAAAGAGTAATCCTTTTTTCACCTGACAGAGAATGACGGCCTTGGTGAAAGACGGTGAGATTTGAGCCTGTGCGGAGCGCGGGTTTGATTGTCCCCGGCTTAAGATACATGGGTGGGAGCCGTTTACAGGGCGAGGGGGACGAAGTGCATTCCTGAACTGGACGGGCGAACTTGCAGTAGCCTGTACCCGTTGACTACGTTACAGTCCTTGAGCGGGGCGGTTTTTGCCGTCCAAGTAAAGTGGAACCGCGGAGGATTTGCTCCGTCTTTGCATCATTGCAGGGACGGGGCTTTTTTGTATTATGAAAATGAAAGAACCTTGGATGCAGCCCGAAACCCTGCCGATCCTTTGTAAAGGGTTGGATTCCAAACGCTATTGTGGAAAACAGTGTTTTCCAGCGGTGGAAACAATTTCAAGAGATTTGCGAAAGGCTGGTTGTGGGGACAGAGCGCTCAAGGGCTTAAGTCTTTACACAAAATAAGACAGGGGAACGGGCGTCCGCCGCACGTTTTGCCCGGTTTTGGATATATAAAGAAAAACAGAGTATTTTTTCAGGAGGAATATGAGTATGTTTAAGGAATCAGTACAGGTTGTAAAAGAAAAAGACCCGGCAATCAAAAGCACGATTGAAGTGTTGCTGTACCCTAGCTTTTGGGCAGTTATCAACCACCGTATCGCGCACAGCTTCTACAAGAAGAAAATGTTTTTCCTCTCCCGACTTGTTTCGCAGACCTCACGCCTGCTGACAGGCATTGAGATTCACCCCGGCGCGCAGATTGGAAAGCGGTTTTTCATCGACCATGGTATGGGAGTTGTGATTGGCGAAACGGCGGAAATCGGCGATAACGTTATGCTGTACCATGGCGTTACGCTGGGCGGCACGGGCAAGGAGAAGAACAAACGCCACCCGACCGTTGGCGATAACGTCATGATTGGCGCAGGCACGATTGTGCTGGGTCCCGTGACGATTGGGAGCAATACAAAAATAGGCGCGGGTTCTGTGGTGACACAGGATATTCCGGATAACGTAACAGCGGTTGGTTCACCGGTTATGATTGTGCGTAAGGACGGTGTACGCATCCCGCCCATTGCGCCCGAACAGCTGACAGGGCATCAGAAACGCCGTGCGGTGTGATAAAATGGTTTCCGAAACGGGAAAGCTGTGGTATACTTGTATATAATTTAAGGTAAAACGTAACTCAGCCATGCAAAGGGCTAAAATCCCTTATAGGGCAATTAAGGGGTGCAAAACAGAAACCGGCGCCCCTGAGGTTTTCATCGTTCAGAAAGGAAGGAATCAAATGAAGGTATATAATACGCTGACAAGACAAAAGGAAGAATTTGTCCCCATGGAGGAGGGCAAGGTAAAAATGTACGTCTGTGGGCCGACGGTCTATGACTTTATCCACATCGGCAACGCAAGGCCTTACGTTGTGTTCGATACGGTTAGACGCTACCTGGAGTATAAGGGGTATGATGTGACGTATGTGCAGAACTTCACAGATGTTGATGATAAAATCATTAACCGTGCAAACAAGGAAAACACAACGATGCAGGCGATTTCCGACAAATATATCGAAGAAGCGTTCCATGACGCAGATGGGCTGAATGTGCGCCGCGCAACGGTGCATCCCCGCGTAACGCAGGAAATGGACGGCATCATTGAAATGGTGCAGACGCTGATTGACAAGGGCTTTGCTTATGAGGATAAAGGAACGGTTTACTATAATACAAAAATGTTCCCCGAATATGGCAAGCTGTCCAGAAAAAATCTGGATGAACTGATTGCAGGGGCAAGCGAACGTGTTACGATTGATGATGCAAAGAAAAATTCTACGGACTTTGTGCTTTGGAAGCCTAAAAAAGAAGGCGAGCCCAGCTGGCCCTCCCCTTGGGGTGACGGCAGACCCGGCTGGCACATTGAATGCTCCGTTATGGCAAAGCACCATCTTGGCGAAACCATTGATATCCATGCGGGCGGCGAGGACCTGATTTTCCCGCACCATGAAAACGAGATTGCGCAGTCCGAGGCGGCAAACGGCAAGACCTTTGCGCGGTATTGGCTGCATAACGGTTTTATTACGGTTGACAACGAAAAGATGTCCAAATCTTTGGGCAATTTCTTTACGGTACGTGACATTGCGGCACAGTTCCCGTATGAAGTCATTCGTTTCTTTATTTTGAATGGACATTACAGAAGCCCCATTAATTTCAGCCGAGACCTGATGCAGGCCTGCCAGAACGGTTTGGAGCGTATTAAGAATGCAAGGAAAGAACTGGCGTTCTATATTGAAAACTGCGCAGAAACAAAAATGACTGCGGAAGAAACGGCACAGGCGGCGGAACTGGAAAAATATAAGGAGCAGTTTGAGGCGGCAATGGACGACGATTTCAATACGGCCGATGCGGTTTCCGTGATTTATGAACTGGTACGTTTTTCCAATATTGCGGTCAAGGCTGGTGTTTCCAAGGAGTACGCCGGGAAAATTCAGGATATGCTTGACCATCTTTGCGGCGTGCTGGGCGTTGCAGAACTGGACGAGGAAACCATTTCTGACGAAGAAACGAAGAAAATTGAGGAGCTTATCGCACAGCGGACAGAAGCGAAAAAGGCGAAGGATTTTGCAAAAGCAGACGCAATCCGCGATGAACTGGCGGCAATGGGGATTACCATAAAAGATACCAGACAGGGTGTGCAGTGGTTCAGGGGTTAAGCAGCGATGAATCTCAATGGCGTAGAGTTGTTTTTAGGCGGCGAAAGCGGGCTTGACCCGCATTCGTTTTCGCCGCTGGCATTGGCATATATTGGGGATGCGGTGTTTGAGGTTTTGGTGCGGCTGACCGTTATGACAGACGGCAATGCGCCTGTTAACCGGCTGCATAAAAAGGCGCGGGATATGGTGAACGCAAAGGCGCAGGCGGAGATGTATTTTCGGATAAAGAAGCAGCTGACGGAGGAAGAAGCAGCGGCGTTTCGGCGCGGGCGGAATGCGAAGTCATTTACTGTGCCGAAAAATGCAGATTTGATGGATTACCGGCATGCGACGGGGCTGGAGGCAGTCTTTGGCTACCTCTATCTGAAGGGCGACAGCGCGCGGGCGGCGGAACTTTTCCGCATGGGAATGGAAACGGAATAAAGGCCTCGATGCCTTTTAAGGGCTTTCAGCCCTTGATCCGATTTTCGGCTGTACTGCACTGGGTATTTCTTTAAGTATTCAGAAGGAAAATGCACTCTGTTTTGCGGGTATGGAATTCTTGTATTTCAGACACATGGAATGCGGCTGGCAAACGGGTCAAGGAACAGCGTCCCCTGCGGGGGCTGGGGCGGAGCCTCAGAAGGAGGACTTTTTTTGGAAAAACGACAGAAAGAAGATTGGAACGAAAACCAGCTTGAGGGCAGAAACGTCGTGCTGGAAGCCCTGCGCAGCGGCAGGGATATGGAAAAATTGCTTGTGCAGAAGGGCAACGTTGAAGGCACGATTCGCCGTATTGTGGCACAGGCGAAGGAAAAAGGCGTTGTGATTCAGGAAACCAGCCGCCAGAAGCTGGACGAGCTTTCCCAGACCAAAAACCATCAGGGTGTGATTGCGCTTGTTTCGGCGCATCATTATACGGAATTGGAGGATATTCTTGCGGCGGCGCGGGAAAAGGGCGAAGACCCGTTCCTGTTGCTTTTGGACGGGATTACAGACCCGCATAACCTTGGCGCGATACTGCGGACAGCGGAATGTGCGGGCGTGCATGGCGTTGTGATACCGAAACGTCGCTCTGTCGGCCTGAATGCGACAGTAGGCAAAACTTCTGCTGGTGCGGTGGAATACGTCCCGGTTGCAAGGGTGACGAATATCGTGAAAACGATGGAATACCTCAAAAAAGAAGGGCTTTGGATTGCCTGCGCCGATATGGACGGGCTGGACCATTTTGATACCAATATGAAAGGGCCAATTGCGCTTGTGATTGGCAGCGAAGGCGATGGTGTAAGCCGTCTGGTGCGGGAAAACTGCGACTTTACGGCGTCAATCCCGATGTACGGGAAAATTTCCTCGCTGAATGCTTCGGTTGCTGCGGCACTGCTGATGTATGAGGTGGTGCGGCAGAGGAATTTCAAGTAAAACATAACCCCTTGCGGTGCAGGTTCAGCCGTAAGGGGTTTTTTCGCATGGCACTGAAAACAGTTGTCTTCCGGTATCCGGCTGGGGAAAAGACGGTATAATTCAAATAGGGAAAAGTTTACAAAAAATGTCGCTGTTTGCCGGAAAATATTGACAAATGTGTTTGTATACATATATAATAAAAATATCTGAGGATAGCATAAAATAAGGAGTGTTTCCCATGATTCCCATCGAAACCCGAATCACTGTATGGCTCGGCCTGTCCGCAAAATTGCTGATGAGTGTCATTTTACATACATTGGTCTGTTTTCATGCGGAAAAGAGGGCGGGGAAGATATCTCAGGAAAAATGCTTCTTATCGAAAATTGGTTGAAAAAAGGGGAGTCCTATGTATTTTTTCGGCGGCAGTCCTTCTGGTTGCAGCATTCCTGCTGCAAAAAGAAAGTGTTCCTGTTGCTCCGGCTTTTATTGCGCTGAATGCGGGGGAATTCATTTTTTTAACAGGCTTTATCCGTTTGCGATGGAAATGGTGACGAAAACGGCAAGTTTATGGAAAAAGAGGTGCAGAAAATGAAAAGTATTCGCAAAAAAATTACGGTATGTCTAATGGCGACAGTCTTAATTGCCCTGATTGCGGTGGGTTCGTCCAGTATTGCCCTGAATTACAGGAGCACTATCATGATAGTGGAACAGATGATGAGCGAAACCGCGGTCCTGGCGGCGGAGCGTATTGAACAGGAGCTGACTGCTTATAAAAATGTAGCGATGGACACAGGATGTATCCCACAGCTTTCTGATGCAGCGGTATCTGTGGAGGAAAAGCGGGCAATCATCGATGAGCGTATCAGCATGCATGGGTTCCAGCGGGGCAATATTGTCGGCGCGGACGGGTACAGCATTTTTGACGGGAACAATTATTCCGACAGGGAATATGTGAAGCAGGCGATGCAGGGAAACGTTTACGTTTCTGAGCCGCTTGTCAGCAAAATCACAGGCGAAAAGTCCATCATGGTTGCGGCACCGCTCTATACTGGCGGGGTACAGGGGGCGGAGATTGCAGGCGTGGTTTATTTTGTGCCGCCTGAAACTTTTTTGAATGACATCGTTTCGTCTATTCAGGTCAGCGCGAACAGCAGGGCTTATATGATAAACAAAACGGGTGATACGATTGCGGATATCACGCTGGAAACAATTACGACCCAGAATATTGAAACAGAGGCGCAGAGCGATTCTTCTTTGGAACAGCTTGCAGCGATCCATGCGGAAATGCGGCAGGGGAAAAACGGCTTTGGCAGCTATAAGAATACGGACGGCACGCGTTATGCGGCATATGCGCCTGTGGGAGGGACAGACGGCTGGAGCGTTGCTGTGACTGCCCTGAAAACGGATTATCTGAAGGATACATATTTCGGCATGATTATCAATGTGCTGGTTATCCTGATTTCCATACTGGCGTCTATTGTGGTAGCCCTGAAGCTTTCCGTCAATATCAGCGCGCCTATGCGTGCCTGCGCGGAACGTATGAAACTGCTGGTGGAAGGTGATTTGGAATCACCCGTACCGGAGAGCACGGGGCGGGACGAAACAGCGGAACTGACCCGTTCTACCGCGGAAATGGTGAGAGGGCTGAACACTATCATCCATGACATCAGCTATCTGCTTACGGAAATGGCAGGCAAGAATTTTGATATTCAATCTTCTCACAGAGAGGCTTATGTGGGGGATTTCCAGAATATCCTGCTGTCCATGCGCACGTTGAAGGTGGAACTGAGCAATACCATGCGGCAAATCAATATTTCGGCGAATCAGGTATCCTCCGCAAGCGGTCAGGTTTCCAACGGGGCGCAGACGCTGAGCCATGGCGCGATGCAGCAGGCAAGCTCCATACAGGAACTGGCGGCGACAATTGCTGACATTTCCGAGAGTGCGAAAAAAACTGCCGCTGCCGCCGAAGAAGCAGGGAATTTTGTGGGCAAGGCAGGCGCGCAGCTTGGAATCAGTGTAGAGCATGTGAAGGAATTGAATGTAGCTATGGAAAAAATATCCAATTCCTCCGAGGAAATTTCAAAAATCATTACTACGATTGAAAATATTGCTTTCCAGACAAATATCCTTGCGCTGAACGCCGCTGTTGAAGCTGCACGTGCAGGGACTGCCGGAAAGGGCTTTGCTGTTGTTGCAGATGAAGTGCGCAATCTGGCGTCTAAATCCGATGAAGCGGCGAAGGCAACGAAGGAACTGATTGAAAATTCGATTTCGGTCGTAGGCGAAGGCAGCGAGGCGGTAGGCAAGGTAACGGCGGCACTGGAGCAGACCAGCCAGCATGCAGGAAACGTGTCCGCGCAGATGGATGTAGTGGTAGAAGCTATAGAAAAACAGACGACTGCGCTTGGGCAGGTCAATGATGGGATTGACCAGATTTCTTCCGTTGTGCAGACAAACAGCGCAACGGCGGAGGAAAGCGCGGCGGCAAGCCAGCAGCTTTCTGCGGAGGCGTCCAGCCTGAAAACACTTGTTGACCAGTTTACACTTGCGAAAGACTGAGCCTGACAGGAACCGTTAAGTACAACAGAAGTTTACAATAACAGAGTAAGAGGAAAAGCCCTGGCTTTCGGAATGTACCGGAAATCAGGGCTTTTTTGCTGGAAATTTTTTGTATGGCACAAAACAGTATGCTTTGACGCAGGAAAGCCATACTATTGCAAAGGAAAACCGTTCCGACAGTTTGGCAGAGCAGGAGGTGCTGGCAATGGATATTTACATCAAGCCTGTGGAAAAAGCACAGGTCGTGCGGAATAGGAATGTCCGACTGAAAGACGTGGCAGAAGTCTTTTTGGACGGGCAGGCGGCAGACGAGGCCGAGCGGCTTGTGGTATTCCAGATTCCGGAGGAGAAGAAAAAAACCTATCTGGTTTCTGCGCTGGATATTATCCGTAAATTAAGCAGGAAATATCCTGGCGCAACTATCTCCAATGTGGGCGAGATGGATATTCTGGTGGAATATCTGCCGGAACCGGAAAAAAAGCGGCCGGTTTGGACGGCGGCAAAGGTACTCATTATCAGCCTGATATTGTTTGCGGGAGCCTCCACAACAATCATGTGCTTTCATTCTGATGCACAGCTGCCGCTGATTTTTCAGAATGTGTATTATATCTTTTTTGGCGAGAACAGGGAGATGCCCGCCATGCTTTCTATCCCTTACAGCATCGGGCTGGGGCTGGGGATTATCATATTCTTCAACCATTTTTCTAAAATCACGCTGACAGAGGACCCAACACCTATTGAAATTGAAATGACAACATACGAGAAAGAAGCCAACGCCAGTATCATAGACGCTCTGGAACGGAAGAAAGGGGGCGGCGGACAATGATGCGTTCTGCCGCCCTGATATTTTTTGCCTTTTCATCGGGCGTACTCGTTTCTGCCGGTGTGTTCGCGTTTATTGCGGCAATCGGCATTGTTCCACGTATGGCAAACCGGACAAAAACACAGCGCTTTATTCCGCTTTATGAGGACGTGATTACGCTGGGAGGGCTTTTCGGAACAACAGCAATGTTCATAGATTACCGTCTGCCGCCTGTCCCCTTTCTGGCATCGGCGTTTGCCCTGCTGACGGGGGTTTTCGTGGGCGTGCTGGCGGTTGCGCTGGCGGAGGTGCTGAACGTCATGCCTGTTATGCTGCGGCGGAGCAGGCTGACGCAGGGGCTGCCCTGGCTGCTTCTGGCGTTCGCGCTGGGAAAAATGGCCGGTTCGCTGGTTTATTTTCTGGTTGACGGATTTTATGTCATATAAAAGGAGGGGTTTTGTATGCAGACGACACAAAAAGCACAGCAGGAGTATGACAAAATGGTGAAAAAGGCTTCGCCGAACAGCCCGATTTTCACAAACTGCCTGAAAGCGTTTGTTTCTGGCGGGCTGATCTGCGCAGGCGGCCAACTCCTGCTGAATCTTTTTCTGGATCGCAATTTTACGGAGAACGAAGCTGCGCTTTGCGTTTCCATCACGCTGATTGGGATTTCAGCAGTGCTGACGGCCCTGGGGCTGTATGAAAAGCTGGGGAAATTCTGCGGCGCGGGGACGATTGTACCCATTACAGGCTTTGCCAATTCTGTGGTTTCCCCGGCAATTGAATTTAAAAAAGAAGGCATGGTTTTCGGCATGGCGGCGAAAATGTTTCTTGTGGCAGGCCCTGTCATTGTTTATGGCACGTTGACCTCCATGCTGGTTGGTTTGATTTATTTTCTGATTGGAAGGTGAGAGAGATGGGCAAAAAGATCGGGAAACAGACGGTGCGCCTTTCTAAGGGCGTACCGATTCTTTCCACAGCTTCAACGGTAGGCCCCAAAGAAGCTGAGGGCCCTCTGGGGGCGTATTTCGACAAAAAGGTGGAGGACGCACTGTTCGGGCAGGATACATGGGAGCAGGCGGAGAGCTTTTTTGTGCAGGAAAATATGGCTCTGGCGGTGCAGAAAGCAGGGCTGAAAATGAAGGACATGGACTATATTCTTTGCGGCGACCTGCTCAACCAATGTACAGGCTCCTGCTTCGGTATCAAAAATTTTGATATACCGTATTTCGGGCTATTTGGGGCTTGTTCAACGATGGGAGAAGCGATGAGCCTTGGGGCAATGCTGATTGACGGCGGCTTTGCGGGGCATGTGCTGACAGGCGCGTCCAGTCATTTTTGCGCAGCGGAAAAACAGTTCCGCTTCCCTCTGCCGCTGGGAACACAGCGTCCGCCGACAAGCACATGGACAGTGACCGGAGACGGTGCGGCTGTGCTTGCGGGGAAGGGCGAAGGGCCGAAAATTGTGGAGATTACGACAGGGAAAATTGTGGATATGGGTGTGACGGACGCGAACAATATGGGGGCGGCGATGGCTCCCGCTGCTGCCGCACTTCTGTTGGCGCATTTTGGTGACACCGGAAGGACGCCGCAGGATTACGATGTTATCGCAACGGGCGACCTTGGAACAATCGGGCGGGAGCTTGTGGTAGAACTTCTGTCGAAGGAAGGCTATGAAATGGACAGCCGTTTTACGGATTGCGGCATTGAAATTTTTGACGCGGAAAAGCAGGATACACATGCCGGAGGGAGCGGCTGTGCCTGTTCTGCGGTGACGTTTTGCGGGTATTTTTACCCAAAGCTGAAAGCGGGGGAAATCGGGCGTATGCTGTTCATTCCGACAGGCGCGCTGATGAGCCCGACGTCCTCCCAGCAGGGGCAGCCCATACCGGGCATTGCACACGGGCTTGTGATAGAGGGCTGTGGAAAGGGGGCAGCGAAATGATGGAGTTTGCGAAAGCGTTTCTTGTCGGCGGGCTGCTGTGCGTGATTGGGCAGATTTTGATTGATAAAACAAAGCTGATGTCAGGCAGGATATTGGTGATGTATGTCTGCCTTGGATGTATTCTGGGCGGACTTGGTATTTATCAGACGCTGGAGGAATTTGGCGGTGCAGGGGCAACTGTGCCGCTGACGGGCTTCGGCTTCCGGCTTGCGGAGGGCGTGATGAAAGAGGTGGACAGCGCAGGTTTTCTGGGCATTTTCACAGGCGGCATGAAGGCGGCGGCAGGCGGCGTGACAGCGGCGGTATTCTTTGCTTTCCTTGCCGCGCTCGTGGCGAACCCGAAGGAAAAATAATGCAAAAAAGGCAGCTGGCAGATGGGTTCGGGGGAATGTATTTTCATAGCTGGTTTTCTGCGCAGCTATCTGTAAAAACAGTCTGGCGTTAAAAAAATTTTTTATGCCGGACTGTTTTTTGTGCAAATTTTTTATAAATTTTTTATGTAAATTGGATTGCGTTTGTGATATAATCATTCCAAAGAGGCAAACTGCCCCTTTCAGAACTGGCTGAACAGAATAACGAGCAAAGGAAGTGACGCCGATGCACAAGGCGATCGGATCCCGCAAGGATTTCAGCAGATTGGATGAGGATCAGCTGCTGGCAGAATATAAGGAATGTGTTGGGGAGATTTTGGAAAATGAGCAGGTGCAGAAGCTTGACAGGCATATGCAGCACTGCAATACAAGCAGGCTCCAGCACAGTATCAACGTTTCTTATTACAGCTTTCTGATTTGCCGCAGGATGGGCTGGGATTACCGCTCTGCAGCAAGGGCGGGGCTGCTGCACGACCTGTACTTTTATGATTGGCGGACAAAAAAATATATCCGTTCCGGTCATGCTTCGTGGCATCCGCGGGTCGCGCTGGATAACGCCAGCAGGATTACAGAGCTGAATAATGTGGAAAAGGACGCAATCCGTAAGCATATGTGGCCCTGTACACTGGTTCCGCCGCGCTACATCGAATCGTACGTAGTAACTTTTGTGGATAAAATCTGCGCGCTCTGCGAAATGACAGAGCGGAAATATGTGCAGATGTTCAAAAAACAGCCTGCACATCTGTAATATTTGCGGGATGAACGAAAAACCGCCGCTGGAAAGGGGAATCCTCTAGCGGTGATTTTTGTTTCCGGCGGAAAAGAACGGAGGGAAAAGAATGGGAGATACGTGGTTCTGGTGGATCATGTTTTTCGCGGGGCTGCTGATACCAGTGGCAATGGTGATATTTGGGCGCGTGATGTGGAAACACCCCTCAAAGGAGATTGGGCGGGACAGCTGCGGCTATCGTACTGCCATGTCGCAGAAAAATCAGGAAACATGGGACTTTGCGCAGAACGCCTGCGGCAGGATTTGGTGGAAGGGCGGCTGGCTGCTGCTGGTCATTTCGGTAGGCGCCCAGCTGCCGTTCAGGGGCTGTGATGCGGGAACAGTGGGAAAGGCGGTGCTTGTGCTGTGTGTGTTTCAGTGCGTGTGTATGGTCGGGACGGTGGTTCTGGTGGAGTTGGTGTTACGCCGGAATTTTTATGACGATGGGAGAAGAAAAGAAGGGAATGCGGCGGATTTGCAGAAATCTGAGCCGTTTTGACGCGTGAAAATCTGCCGATTTCCTTAAATATTTGTTAAGAGCCCCCAAAAGCGGGAATTTCCTCTTGCCTATGGGGGTATTCTTCTGTTAAACTATAACAATGTAAAATGTAGCAGTATGCCTGTGCGCGGGAACGGGTCAGGCGATCACATAGAAAAATGAGGTGAACCGAATGGGGTTATTGGAAAAGATATTTGGGAATTACAGCGAAAAGGAGATTAAGAAAATCAAACCGATCGTCAGTAAGATCGAGTCGCTGGCTCCCCAATATGAAACCCTTTCCGATGAGGAACTGAGAGGAAAAACACAGGAATTCAGGGACCGTCTGGCGGCGGGAGAAACGCTGGACGATATTCTGCCGGAAGCATATGCCGTTGTGCGGGAGGCTTCTTCGAGAACGAATGTGCTGAACATGCGTCATTTCCCGGTGCAGCTGATGGGTGGTATCGTGATGCATCAGGGGCGTATTGCGGAAATGAAAACAGGTGAAGGCAAAACGCTGGTAGCAACGCTGCCAGCTTATCTGAACGCGCTGGAAGGCAAGGGCGTACACGTTGTCACGGTCAATGACTATCTGGCGCAGCGTGACTCCCAGTGGATGGGGGAAGTGTTCCGCTTTTTGGGAATGACGGTAGGCTGTATTCTGAATGGTCTGGACAACAATGAACGTCGTGAGGCTTACGCGTGCGATATCACTTACGGCACAAACAACGAGTTCGGGTTTGACTATCTGCGGGACAACATGGTTGTGCGCAAGGAGAACATGGTGCAGCGCGACCTGCACTTTGCCATCATCGACGAGGTGGACTCTGTCCTGATTGACGAAGCGCGTACGCCTCTGATTATTTCCGGCAGCGGCTCCAAGTCTACTGATTTGTACCGTGTTGCGGATTTGTTTGTAAAACAGCTGAAAAAAGGCCGTATCCTGAATGAGGAAGAAGCCATGAATCCCCTGATGAAGGAGGAGATTCAGGAGGAAGGCGATTACATTCTGGATGAAAAGGCGAAATCCGTTGTTCTGACACAGGAAGGTATTACGAAGGCGGAAAAATTCTTTTCCATTGAAAACCTTTCCGACCCGGAAAATCTGGAATTGCAGCACCATATCAACAACGCGTTGAAAGCAAACTATAATATGCATCTGGACAAGGATTACGTTATCAATGAGGGCGAAATCGTTATTGTTGACGAATTTACAGGGCGTATGATGCCCGGCAGGCGCTATTCCGATGGCCTGCATCAGGCGATTGAGGCGAAAGAAAACGTGCAGGTACGGCGTGAAAGCAAGACGCTGGCGACAATTACGTTCCAGAACTTTTTCAACAAATATAACAAAAAATGTGGTATGACCGGTACGGCAAAAACGGAGGAAGAAGAATTCCGTAATATTTATGGCATGGATGTTGTGGAGATTCCTACGAACCGTCCAGTACAGAGGAAGGACTTACAGGATGTGGTTTACCGGACAGAGGCGGGCAAGTTCCGCGCTGTGGTAAAGGACATTTTGGAGGCGCATGAAAAGGGACAGCCTGTTCTGGTTGGTACGGTTACGATTGACAAATCTGAGGAATTGAGCAGGCTGCTCAAGCGTGAGGGCGTGAAACATCAGGTGCTGAATGCGAAATATCATGCGCAGGAAGCGGAAATTGTTGCACTGGCCGGTCAGATGGGCGCGGTTACGATTGCGACCAACATGGCTGGCCGTGGTACGGATATTAAGCTGGGCGAAGGCGTGGCAGAACTGGGCGGCCTGAAAATCATTGGTACGGAGCGGCATGAATCCAGACGTATTGATAACCAGCTGCGCGGACGTTCCGGACGTCAGGGCGATCCTGGCGAATCTCGTTTCTATATCTCTCTGGAGGACGACCTGATGCGCCTGTTTGGTTCTGAAAAGACCATGAAGGTTGTAGATGCGATGGGCATGAGTGAGGACGAGCCGATTGAGGCAGGTATGCTGACGAAAGCCATTGAGAACGCACAGAAAAAAGTGGAGGGCAATAACTTTGCCGTTCGTAAGCACCTGCTGGAGTACGACCAGGTCATGAACGAGCAGAGGGAAATAATTTACGGAGAACGGCGCAGGGTGCTGTATGGCGAAAACCTGCGGGACAGCATGATTGCAATGATTCATGCGGTAACCGACCGCGCTGTGGATGCGCATATCGGCGATGACCAGCTGCCGGAAGAATGGGATATGAATGCGTTCAGCGAAAGCATTTCGGCAATCATTCCGATTGGGCGTATCAATATTAAAGAGGACGCGCTTGCGCAGATGACAAAAGAAAAGCTGAAAGACAGCATGAAAAACCTTGGCGAACAGCTGTACCAGCTGAAGGAAAAGGAAATCGGGCAGGGACAGCCTGATGGTGAGGAACGCATGCGCGAACTGGAGCGCGTTGTGATGCTGCGTGTTATCGATCAGAAATGGATGGACCACATTGACGATATGGACCAGATGCGGCAGGGTATCGGGCTGCATGCTTATGCACAGCGCGACCCGCTGATGGAATATAAATTCACAGCGTATGATATGTTTGAGGAAATGAGCCAGCATATTCAGGAGGATACGTTGAAAATACTGTACCGCGTACGGATACAGACAGAGGTGAAGCGCGAGGAAGTCGCGAAGCCGATGTTTACGAACAAGGATGATTCCGCTGTGAAGCAGCCGAAGAAACGGACTGCGGAGAAGGTTGGGCGGAATGACCCCTGCCCCTGCGGCAGCGGGAAGAAGTACAAGCAGTGTTGTGGAAGAAATGCGTAAAGCGTTAAAACCCTAAAACCTTGGGGCTCTGCCCCAAACCCCGCCGGGGCATCATGCCCCAGACCCTGATTTGCGCAAAGCGGAGCTTTGCGCGAAAAAGGGCGGTAGCCTGAATTCGGATATTATGTTTTCCGGCACGCGGATGCGTGGCGGCAGGGAGGGTCAAGAGGTGTGCCCCTTGCAGGGTGCGGGACAGAGTCCTGCGGTCTTAATTCTTTAAGAAGTTACGCCGCGCAGCGGTTTAACGATATAAAATTTTTATCTTTGAAGGAGATGATTTTGCTATGTTCGAATTAGAACAGATCCGTCTGGGCCTTACGGCGTACGACGAAAAATTAGAGGAAATGGGGGCTTCACTTTGACGTCGCTGGCGCGAAGGAGAAGATAACCGAACTGGAAGAATTGTCCGCTGACCCGGATTTCTGGAATGACCTGGAAAAAAGCCAGAAAACATTGCAGCAGCTGAAAGCACTGAAAACAAAGGTCGGCAGGTACGAAGGGCTTGTAACGAAATACGAGGATATTCTGACACTCATCGAAATGGGCATTGAGGAGCAGGATGACAGCGTATATGAGGAAGTCAGGGAAATGAACGATTCCTTTTTGAAGGAATATGAGGAGCTGCACGTTTCTACCATGCTGGACGGGGAATATGACCGGAATAATGCCATTGTCACCCTGCATGCCGGAACGGGCGGCACAGAGGCGTGCGACTGGACAAACATGCTCTACCGCATGTACACGAAATGGGCAGCAAAGGCTGGTTACGAGGTGGAACTGCTGGACATGCTGGACGGCGACGAAGCGGGGCTGAAATCTGTGACGATACAGATAAACGGCGAAAATGCTTACGGTTATCTGAAAAGCGAGAAAGGGATTCACCGCCTTGTGCGCGTTTCCCCGTTTGACAGCTCTGGCAGGCGGCATACATCATTTGCTTCCTGTGACGTTATGCCTGAAATCGAAAATGATAACGAAATCGAGGTCAAGAGCGATGACATTCGTATTGATACCTACCGGGCGAGCGGCGCGGGCGGTCAGCATGTCAATAAAACATCCTCGGCTATCCGTATCACACATTTCCCGACGGGAATTGTGGTGCAGTGCCAGGACGAGCGCAGCCAGTTCAGCAATAAGGAACGGGCGTTCAAGATGCTGAAAAGCAAGCTGCTGGCGCTGAAGATTGAGGAGCAGATGCAGAAGCTGGCGGAAATCCGCGGGGACATCAAGGAGATCGGCTGGGGCAGCCAGATTCGTTCGTATGTTTTTATGCCGTATACCATGGTAAAAGACCACCGGACGAGTGAGGAAACGGGCAATGTCAACGCTGTGATGGACGGAGAGATTGACCAGTTCATGGCGGCGTATCTGGCGTGGATCCACAGTTGATATGTCATATGAATTTGTGTTTTTGACTGTGTAAGTCAGAGGATTTCCTGCGAAAAGTCTTGTTTTTGGCGGTAAATCGGCAGGGCTTCGGGCTATGTAAGTGTAATGGCTTTGTTAAAAAATGACAGAGTTAAAAGCAGTACAAATACAGAAGTTGAGATTCCGGCTGCGTGTGAGTGTGGCCGGAGGTAAAGTTCTTTGCGCCGCTTTCTTTCAAGAAAGCGGGCGGCTTTGGGCAGAACCCAAGGTTTTTAGTTTTTAAGGAGAAACAGGTTTGAAAGAAATCAGGATAACGGAACAAGAGGAAAACCAAAGGCTGGATAAGTTTTTGCTGAAATATATGAACAAAGCCTCAAAGGGTTTTTTGTATAAAATGCTGCGGAAAAAGCGTATTAAGCTGAACGGCGGCAGGGCGGAGGGCAGTGAGCTGCTCCGCGCCGGAGATGCGCTGCAGCTTTACCTTGCGGAGGAAACGATAGATTCCTTTACAGAGAAAAAAACGCTTGCTCCGGCAGAACGACATTTCGGCATCGTCTATGAGGATGATGATATCCTTGTGGTTTCCAAGCCTGCGGGGCTTTTGAGCCATCCGGAAAAAAGCGCCGACAGGGATACGCTTATCGACCAGATTTTGTATTATCTGCACGAAAAGGGGCAGTATACTCCAAAAGGGCAGAACGCTTTTACGCCCGCACTCTGCAACCGGCTTGACCGCAACACCAGCGGCATTGTTGTCGCGGGAAAGACGCTGCGTGGTGTGCAGGCAGCGAATGAAACCATACGCGGGCATGGGCTGGAAAAATATTACCTTACGCTTGTGGCGGGAGAAATTCATGAGGCGGGCGAGATTACCGGCTTTCTGCAAAAGGACGGGGAGCGAAATCAGGTGCGCCCCGCAAGCCCGGAAACCGGGAAGCGCGCTGTGACGAAATATCGCCCTGTGCGCTGTGAAAATGGCTATACCCTGCTGGAAATACTGCTTGTGACAGGGAAAACCCACCAAATCCGTGCGCATATGCAGGCCGTTGGGCACCCTGTTGTGGGCGACAGGAAATATGGCGATGAAAGGGAAAACCGCAGATTCCGTGAGGATTTTGCGCTTTCCAATCAGTTCCTGCATGCGGGCAGAATCATCTGGCGCAGGCCGGAAGGCACGCTGGGCTATCTGGCAGGAAAGGAAATGACGGCACCCTTGCCGAAAACGCTGCAGGCTGTCTGCGGCGGCATTTTTGGCGGGGAAACATAACAGTACCGAGGAGGAGAGAAGATGAAAGCCATCATCTTGGCAGCGGGCTATGCGACAAGGCTTTATCCCCTGACGCGGAATAAGGCGAAGGCTTTGCTTCCTATCGGCGGAAAGCCGATGATAGATTATATTGTGGAACAGATGGATACGGTCGCGGAACTGGACGAAATCTATGTTGTGACAAACAGCCGTTTTGCTGCGCAGTTCAGGGAATGGGCGGCACAGGCGCGGAGCCGTCTGCCAATTTCCATACTGGACGATGGTACAACGAGCGATGAAAACCGGCGGGGTGCGATTGGCGATATCTCTTTTGTGATCAACGAAAAGCAGATTGACGATGAGCTGATGGTGGTCGCTGGGGACAATTTTTTCACGTACTCTCTCAGGGACTATGTGGCGTATTTCCATGAAAAAGACTGCGACTGTGTCTGTGTAAAGGAGTGGCCGGATGAAAAAACACTTTCTCAGTTCGGCATTGCCCTGCTGAGCACTGACGGGCGTGTGCTGGACATTGAGGAAAAGCCGGAACATCCAAAGTCAAATATGGCTGTGTTCGCGGCGTACCTTTACAGGCAGGATACTGTGCCTTTGTTTGCGGAATACCTTGCTGCGGGAAATAAGCCGGATGCGCCGGGAAACTTCCCTGCATGGCTCTACCGCCGGAAAGAAGTCTACGCGTATGTATTTGAGGGCGAATGTTACGACATTGGCACGCCGGAAAGCTATGAGGAAGTACAGCGGCTGATGGCGGAAGGGAAACTGTTTCCGCAGAAATAAGAAACCATGATACCTTGTCAGGCTGGCAGGGTATTTTTTGTGCAGACGGGCCGGGAAGTGTATACAAAAGGCTGGAAAATATCGGTTTCCAGCCTTTTGCGATGTATTGCTGTTTTATGGTTCTGTTACGGACGAAAGCACAGAGGATTGCAGAAATTCCTGGATAAAACGCCGAGTCCGTTCGGGAGATTCATAAGCCTTGCAGAAAGCAAACTGCGCGGAAAGTCCATCGATTTCTTCCATCGCGTTCTTGCATTCCAGCATTTTTTCCATTGGCAGCTCCGATGCGTTTGCAAAATCCAAATGTGCAGGGTCTAAGCGATGGCTTTTTATGGCGTAATTGAGCCTGTTTTTGCAGCGGCATTTTCCGCTGCCATATTCGCCGCAGTAGTCGGAAAGGAAATCTGCCATTTTCCGGCGGATACGGGAAAGACGCTGACGGTAAGAATCCGCCGTGATGCCAAGAATTTCCCCTGCGATGCGGCTGTCAATGCCGAACATTGTACCAAGTATGAAGATACAGCGGCTTTCCGCATCCAAACATTGCAGCATGACGTTTGTACAGGAAAGCTTCAGTTCTTCGGCAAGCAGTTCTTTTTCCACGCCCTGCGTCATATCCGGGATTCCGTCAAGCGGGGCATTGACGATGTCCGCCGCATAAAAATCAAAGCTTAAAGGGCGTTGGGCAAACATGTGCTTTTTGCAGGGAATCAGCGTATTTACCGCGATGCGGAACACCCATGTAGAAAAAGCACATTCCTTGCGGAAAGACGGAAGGCTTGTCATTACCTTCAAAAGGATATCCTGCGCGGCATCCTCCGCATCGGGGAATGTGCCCAGCATGCGCAGAGAAAGGCTGAATACCTGCCCCTGTACGCCTGTAAGCAGTTCTTCCATTGCGGCTTTGTCCCCGGCGGCGGCTCTGTCGACCAGAGCGAAAATCAATTCATTTTTATTCGTGTTGTTTTCCATAGTTTCGACCTCCTTATATGATTAGACAGGGAAACGGAGCTTTTGTGACAAAAAAGTTTTTTTTATTTTACGGCTTGCCGAAAGGAAAAACAAGGGCTATTTTCCATGCGGGGGTTACGGAACAGGGCGATGTATGGTATACTGTCTTTACATAAAAGAAAAAGGTGGAAAGAAGGAAACGGCTGCGAAAACAGGAAAGGATAGGGAACATGGAAAACAGAAAACTTTGGGAACAATACGCAGAATGGAAAAAGGAATACCGCTGGGTTGACCTGACAAGGGAGCTTTCCATAGAAACAGACCACTGGTCTGGTTTTGACACAATGAGGGTGGAGGTCCCTTTTGATTATGCGGAGGACGGCTTTTTTGCGCATACATATACCCTGGTGAGCCAGTACGGCACGCATATCGACGCCCCATGTCATTTTGTAGAGGGCAAACGTACGCTTGACCAGATTATGCCGGAGGAAATGGTGCTGCCGCTCTGTGTGATTGACGTGGCGGAGCAGGCTGCCGCAAATCCTGATTTTATATGCGGCATGGCGGAAGTTTTGGCATGGGAAGAAAAATACGGCAGGATACCGGACGGGGCGTTTGTGGCAATGCGCACAGATTGGAGCAAGCGCGCGGATATGGACAACATGGGAGAGGACGGCGTGAAGCATTTCCCCGGCTGGGGTATGGATGCGCTGAAATTCCTGATTGAGGAGCGGAACGTTACGGCGTTCGGGCATGAGCCGAAGGATACAGATGCGGGCATAGAATCTGCGGTAAATGGGTATGCTGGGGAATATTACCTGTTGGAGCAGGAGCGCTACCAGATTGAGCTGATGTGTAACCTTGACCAGCTGCCGGCAGCCGGCGCGCTGATTTTCTGCGGCTTTCCCAAGGCAAAGGGCAGCCCGGGATTTACGGCAAGATGCCTCGCGCTCTGCCCGAAAGCATGATTTTGCAGGAAATTTCTGCCCGCCGTATCCCATGCGACGGGTAGTCGGATAAAGGAGGGGCGCGCCCCAAGTTCTTTTTTAGGAGGATAAACATGGAAGCACTGAAGAATCTGGACTGCGGCAGGGTGTTTTATTATTTTGAGGAAATCTGTAAAATACCGCACGGCAGCAGTCACGAAATGGCATTAAGCGATTATATTGTGCGTTTCGCAGAGGAACGCGGGCTTTACTGCCGTCAGGATGACCGTTACAATGTTGTGATTAAAAAGCCTGGCTCGGCAGGCTGCGAAGCTGCGCCGCCGTTAATCGTACAGGGACACATTGACATGGTCTGTGAAAAAAATGCGGACGTTGTGCATGATTTTCAAAACGATCCCCTGGATTTGTATATTGACGGGGATTTTATCCGTGCGAGAGGAACGACGCTGGGCGCGGACAATGGTATCGCTGTGGCGTACATGCTGGCGATGCTGGAGGGCGATACGCTCGTTCATCCGCCGCTGGAGGCTGTTTTTACCGTTGAGGAGGAAATTGGCATGGGCGGCGCGGCGGACTTTGACGCGTTTGATTTGGAAGGCAGACGGTTCCTGAACATGGATACGGAAGTGGAAGGGGACCTGCTTGTCAGCTGCTGCGGCGGGCGCAGGATGCGGGTCTATCTGCCTGCAAAGCGGGAAACGCGCCCGATGGATAAAACGGCGTTCGCGGTGCGTATCCGCGGGCTGAAGGGCGGGCATTCCGGTGCGGATATCCACTTGCAACGGGCAAGCGCAAACCGCCTTTTGGGGCGCACGCTTTATGCCCTGCGGGAATTGACGGCGTATCATCTGGTACAGGCGGACGGCGGGAATATGGATAATGCCATTTGCCGCGAGGCGGACGCTGTTATCCTGATTGCGCCGGAGCAGGAGGGTGCAGTGCGGAACCTGCTTGCGGAGCTGGAAAAAATGTTCCAGGAGGAATATATTTCCCGGGAAACTGCCATAACTATAACAATGGAGCCGTTGCGGGAGGAGATTCAGCAGACGCTGACAGACGAAACGCGCGACCGGATAATCGCGTTGCTGATGCTCCTGCCCTATGGCGTGCAGACGATGAGCTGGGACATGGATGGGCTTGTGGAAAGTTCCAGCAATATCGGGATACTGAAAACAAGGGAAGAAGATATCTTCATTGATAATGCGGTACGCAGCTCCGTAGAAAGCCGGAAGGAGCTTATCTGTCAGAAGATACAGGAGATTGCCGCGCTCTGCGGTGCAAAAACGGAAGGGGTACACGATTACCCCGGCTGGAAATATGAGCCGGATTCTGAGATTCTGGAGATTTTCCGTCAGACGTATATTGACCTGCGCGGGAAAGAACCGAATGTGCAGGCGATACATGCCGGTGTGGAATGCGGGCTGTTTTCGCGGAAAATAGAGGGGCTGGATATGATTTCCATTGGGCCGGATATGTACGATGTGCATACGCCGGATGAGCGGCTTTCTATTTCTTCGACAGTGCGCGTGTGGGAGTATTTGAAAGAGGTTTTGAAGCGGCTGGGATAAGGATTGCGGGATGCTGCCCCACACCCTGCCAACCCTTTGAAAAGGATTGGAGCCCAAACTTTATTACGCAAAACTGCGTTTTGCGGGGGTTATTTTTAAGAATTTGGCAACCAGAAAAAACCATGTGCTTTCCGATTGCAAAAATATCCCGTTTTCAGCCGTGCTTTTGTACGGCTGACAGAAGGGGCAAGGGATAATGTCCCTTGCAGGGTGCGGGACAGAGTCCCGTACTCTGCAGCATTTTTCAGAAAGAAGGCGGACTATGCGGCTTCCGTGGAACAGGAAATATCTGGAAATCTGTTTTCATGTTTTGATTACGGTTCTGGCTCTTGCCGGAACGGGGCTGCTTCTGTTCCGCCTTCCTGCGGCGAAAAATGTCATATTGCATACGGTGGGGCAGGCCCTCACCGTTTTCGCGCCTGTGCTTTGGGCGTTGTTTTTTACCCTCTCGCTGGAGCCGCTTGTCGGTTTTTTTCAGCGGCAGTATGAAAACCGCTGCTCTCTGCGCCGCCGCAGCCGTATCCACAGCCGCAGGGCAGGGACGGCATTTGCCTATCTTTCCGTTCTGCTGTTTCTGATTCTGGCGGGAGGCTGGTCTGCAAAAAAAATCGGCGGGACAGATTTGGAGCGCATCGCGGAGCAGATTGGCGGCTATCTGCGCAGTGCGGGCGATTTGCTGGTGCTGCTGAACCTCAAGCTGGCGGAATACGGTGTTCTGCGGAACGTGGAAGGCATGCTTTCCGCCTGGACAGATGAACTGACGGAATGGATACAACGGAAAATACTTGGATTTGCGGGGATTCTGCCCGGGCTGGGCGGCAGCCTGCTGGATATTGTAATCGGTGCGACGGCGGCGTTTTATTTCCTGATGGAAAAAGAAAAAATACTTGCCTTTCTGCGGGAAGCTTCGGCGGTCTGCTTCGGGGAACGCTTCACAAAGGGCGCGCGGCGGATTTTCCGCGAAATCTATTCTGTTTTTTCGGGTTACCTGAGCGGGCAGATGCTGGACGCGGCGATTATGGCGGTGCTTTTTTCGGCGGCGTTTTCGGTGGTCGGGCTGCCATACGCGGTTTTGCTGGGCGTGATTTCGGGTTTTTCCAACCTGATTCCCTATTTTGGGGCGGTGATGGCATTCCTGCTGGCGGTATTTACAGGCCTTTTGAGCGGTACGCCGCTGAAAGCCTTATATGCCTCCATACTGATCCTTCTGCTGCAGCAGGTCGACAGCCTGTTTATTGTACCGCGCGCGGTCGGCAGGCGGGTAGAGCTGCATCCGGTGCTGGTACTGCTTTCGCTGGCGGTGTTCGGGCGGCTGATGGGCTTTTGGGGGCTGTTGTTTGCAGTACCGCTCGGCGCACTGCTGAAAAATTTCTTTTTCTGGTTTTATGAGAGGCGCAGGCATGTAAAAGAGGGCAGGGAATAAAATTTTTCCTGTTTCCGACAATTTTTGCGCCAAAAACCACTTTTTTTTGCAGGGGATTTGGTGTATAATCCTATTGTATGGAAAGAATGATACCCCAAATGGGTGAAGGATAGAAAGGCGGTAACGATATGAAGGGTTTGGTAAAGGACTCGATGGGTGACCTTTTGAAAGTGCATATTGTCAGGAACGAGGCCTGCGGCGAATGCAGGGCGTGTTTTTCGGGCTATATGAAAAAAGATATGGAGATTGAGGCGAAAAACCTTTGCGATGCAGAGGTTGGCGACTGGGTAGAGCTGGAATTACAGGAAAACGCATTCATGAACGCGGTGCTGATACTTTACGGTATTCCGCTGGTGGGCTTTTTGGCAGGGATACTGCTGGGCTATTTCGTTGTGGGGCAGTTCCTGCCGATTTCGGAAAGCCTGACGGCGGTTGTATTCGGTTTTCTGGGGATTTTCCTTTGCTATAAGTGGATTAAAAGCCAGAATCCGCGCTGGGAAAACGGGAAATACCGCCCGCTGGCGGTGAGCCTTGCCGAGGAAGGCGAGGAAGGCTGTCAATAAGGAAAAGATTTATGGGCTTCTCTGCGGAGGAGCCTGTTTTTATTAGCCAAATTCCCTGCTTCCATCAGAAAAATCTGACAGAGGCAGGGAACGGTTTTCATTCAATTTTTTGCGAAATAGCGTTTATTTTTTTCCACAGCTTCATCATTCGGCTTGAACAGCCCTGCCATTTCGTTATACATTTCTGCACTTTCCCGCCTGCCGAGCCTGTCGTAGCAGACACAAAGCTGTATGCAGGGAAGATAGCCATAACATTCCTCCTGCACGAACGCGCCGCTTTCCGTCCGTTTTTCAGCACGCAGGGCGTTTTCATACCAGAAAGCCGCCTGTTTCCAATCCTCCCGCACAAAGAAATGCCAGCCCAGAGCACAGCATAGCTCTCCGCCGGGGACGGCATAGGAAAGCCCGTTCAGCAGGCTTTTGAGAGCCTCTGCCTCCTTGCCCAGAGCGGAAAGGCAGTCCGCAAGCTGGCGGCAGGCTTCGAGCTTATTCTCCAGCCAGCCTTTCGGGTTTTTCAGAAACTGCCGGAACATTGCCGCACTTTCGGCGTATCGTTTATGGGAATACAGCTCCCGCGCGTAGTAAAATTCTTCGCGGGGACCCAGCACTGCGCCCTCCGCAAGCATGGTTTCATAGATGCGGAGATTCCGGTCGGAAAAGCCCTGTTTCGTTTTCCTGTGCTGTATGTGGATTTCCATATGGCGGATTACACCGAACGGCGGCACAACCTCATGCACGCGTCCTTCCCAGCGTGCCGGCGGCACATTGCGCAGAAGCCGTTCCCGATAATAGGAAAACACAGGGACGCCGTTTTCGTCAAAAGCAGTGTCATAGGGCATCATAATGACGTCGCAGGGGCAGCTGTCCAGCTCCGCTTTGAAGGCAAGCAGCTTTTCGGCGTCCGGCGCGGGAAGGACATCGTCTGCGTCCAGCCACATCAGATAGTCCCCGCTTCCTTTGGAAAAGGCAAAGTTGCGTGCGGCGGCGAAATCGTCCCGCCAGACGAAATCGTAAATTTTATCTGTAAATTCTGCGGCGATTTCCTTTGTCCTGTCTGCGGAACCTGTATCCACAATGATGATTTCGTCAACAGCCTCTGCCGCGCTTGCCAGGCAGCGTCGGAGCACATCCTCCTCATCCCGCACAATCATGCATAAACTGACTGACGCCATAACAGTCCCCCCTTTTGCCATATACTGCCATGATATGCGGGAGGGCGGCGGGCGTGCCTGTTTTTTGGCGGAAATATACAAAAAACAGAGAGGCGGCGGACAGTAAAAAGTGACGGAAAAGCGATTGTTTCGTGGAAAAAAATCTACATCAAAAAACGCTGCTGCATCTTGCACTCGCACAGAAATGTGATACCATGTAAGAAAAAATGACGCGAAGAAATGATAAAAATATTTTGAATTGGAGGCGGTACGAATGGTGAAGAAATACGTTTACGGCAGACCGGTGGAAACGGAGGCGGCAGTCGTTTCCTTGCAGGAAACGGCAGGTACGCCGGAGCTTGGCGAAACAAGCCTTACGGAGGGCTTTTGTTTCCGTTATACGCTTGCGGAGGAGGACATGATTTTCGGGCTGGGGGAGGCAAACCGCGGCATCAATAAGCGTGGCTATGTCTATATCAGCGACTGCACGGACGACCCTGACCATACGGAGAACAAAGCCTCGCTTTACGGTGCGCATAACTTTATTGCAGTTTCGGGAAAAACATGCTTCGGGCTGTTTTTCGATTACCCCGGCAGGCTCCGCTTCGACATTGGATATACGGACAGCAGGGTGATGGAAATTTCCTGTGCAGATGCGAATCTGGCGGTTTATGTGATAGAGGGTACAGATGCTTATGACATTGTTAAACAGTTCCGTAAACTCATCGGACGGAGTTATATTCCGCCGAAATTTGCTTTCGGCTACGGGCAGAGCAGGTGGGGCTACCGTACGCCGGAGGATTTCAGGGCGGTTGCAGATGGCTACCGCGAAAACCATATCCCGCTGGACATGATTTATATGGACATTGACTATATGGAAAACTACAAGGATTTTACATGGAATCCGGAAAATTTCCCGGATTTCGGGGCGTTTGTGCGGGAGATGAAGGCAAGGAATATCCGGCTTATACCCATCATTGATGCGGGCGTGAAGGTGGAACAGGGCTATTCTGTTTATGAGGAAGGCGTGAAAAACGGCTATTTCTGCAAAAAAGAGGACGGGAGTGAATTTACCGTTGCCGTATGGCCGGGGTATACCCACCTGCCGGATGTGCTGAACGATGATGCGCGCCGCTGGTTCGGGGACAAATACAAAATATTGACGGACGAGGGTATTGAAGGTTTTTGGAACGACATGAACGAGCCTGCCATGTTCTATACGCCGGAGGGCATTGCGGAGGTAAAAGCCGCGATGCGGACGTTTGTGGAAAATGAGCCGGAGAAAGACGCTGTCTGGGCGATGCGCGACATGACGCGGGGGCTTGCCAACCGCGCGGAGGATTATGCGGCGTTTTACCATGACAGGAACGGCGAAAAGATACGGCATGACAGAATACACAACCTGTACGGCTATTATATGACGAAAGCGGCGGCGGAAGGGCTGGAACGTATCAACGCGGACAAACGTTTTCTGCTGTTCTCACGTTCCTCCTATATCGGCATGCACCGCTACGGCGGCATCTGGACGGGCGACAACCAGTCCTGGTGGGCGCACCTTCTGCTGAATATCCGTATGATGCCTTCGCTGAATATGTGCGGATTCCTGTATTCCGGCGCGGATTTGGGCGGCTTCGGCGCGGATACGACAAGGGAACTCCTGCTCCGCTGGCTGGCGTTCGGCATTTTTACGCCGCTGATGCGCAATCACTCCGCAGAGGGTACGAGAATGCAGGAGGCTTACCGGTTTGAGCGGCTGGAGGATTTCCGTAATCTGATTGGCGTGCGTTACCGCCTGCTGCCGTATCTTTACAGCGAATATATGAAAGCTGCGCTGAATGACGACCTCTACTTTAAGCCGATGGCGTTTGTTTACCCGCAGGACCCGATTGCGCGGGAAACCGAGGACCAGCTGATTATCGGGAACGAAATCATGGTCGCTCCGGTATATACGCAGAACGCGAAGGGCCGCGTTGTATATTTCCCGGAGGAGATGCGTATGGTGAAGTTCTGTGCAGACGGGAGTATTGCGGAAGAAGTGTTCCGGCAGGGATATCATTATGTGGAAACCGGACTGGGCGAAGCGGCGCTGTTTATCCGTAAGGGCAGATGTATCCCCATTGGTGCTGCGGTGGAATGTGTGGAGCAGCTGGATAAAGCCAGCCTTGCGGTGTATGGCTGGGAAGGTGCGGCGTATACGTTGTATGATGATGACGGTATTTCCAAGGACTGGGATATGGAGAAAAACTGCACGGTGATGAAGCGGTAAAGAGCAAAAAAGAGGGGAGGTTTTCCTCCCCTTTTTATGTTCCGACATACTTAGAGCCTATCTGTAAATTATCTGCGCACATCCTGCTTCATCTTTTCCGGCAGCCTTTGTCGCTTTTCCCTGCCGTACCACCCGGTACGCCTGCAAAAAAGCTCCCTGCCTGCCGAAAAATCTGGCTGCGTAATCTGCACCTATCTTATTTACGGATAAGTTCTTATTTTATGATTTCAAATTCCTGCTGGCCTGCCGCGCCCGGGGCAATTTCATATGGCGCGAATACAATAACGGGATTGCCAGCGGCGTTGACATAGAATTTTGCGTCCTCGGTAAGGCCGCCCCAGTCCTCGTCCCAGAAATTCATGCCGGTCTCCTTTTCCTTCTGTACGATTTGGCTGCGGATGTTTTCCTCAGCGGATTTCAAATCACCGTCCAGAACATCTGAAAGTGTAAGCCATTTACCGGCTTTGGCGTCAAAGGTATAATATTTTGCATCGGCGCTGGCGTTGCTCCAGCTGTCGGTTCCCATAACTGCGATGGAAAGGTAATCGCCCGTAAATGCTTTTACATCGTACCATACCTTTATCTTGATATCATGCGCTGCCCATTCTTCTTCTGTGCCGCCGGTTTCCAGAAATGCCTGCCGGTATTCCTCGGCTCTTGCCTGCGCTTCCTCCGCGTACTGCTCACAGAAAGCATAGATTTCCTTGTTTACGCCTTTTTCCAGACCGTCCAGCTCTGTGGAAATCATTTCGATGGTGGGGATATCCACGGAGGTTTTGATGTCTGTTTTCTCTGTTTCATAGGAGCGGAATGTCAGGACGCGCGCGATAGAGCCGACTACGGGAATGCCGCCCAGCTCCTGTGCAAAGGTCTGGCTGGTGTTCAGGCCTGTGGTAAGTAATACGACTGCTGCTGTTGCTGCGATTGCCGTTTTTTTCATCAAAATACGCCTCCTTTGAATATGAATGGCTTTTCTTTTCTGATTTGCGTTTGCTTTTTCTATTTCCAGTTGTACACGCTTTGATAATTCTGCCGGAATCGGGATATTTTCATAGCTTTTTTTTGTATCCTCCATTTCCTTCATGTACAGTCCTCCTCTCTGATTGCGATTTTCAGGGCTTTCAGCCCACGGTAGAGCTTCGTTTTCACCGTATTCAGGTTCATGTCCAAAACCTGCGAGATTTCCCTCAGTTCCAGTTCTTCGAAAAAGCGGAGTTTTATGATGTTCTGTGTATCCGGCTCCATCCGGCTGATTTGGGCATATAAATCATCGTGTATCTCATACCGCTTTTCTTCGTAAGGGATTTCGGAATAATATGTATCATCTGCCGGTATGAACCGTTTTTTTGCGTTTAATATGGCGTAGCTTTCATGGAGTACGATTCTGTAAAACCATGTTTTGACTGCGTCCTCGTTTCTTAAATCCTCATAATGCGCCAACGCTTTGCAGACTGCGTTTTGTACCGCGTCTAAAGCATCTTCCTGATTTTTCACACAGCTGAACGCCAGCCGGTAAAATCTGTCTTGATTTTCAACAATGTAAGCGACCAGCTTATCATAAAGATTCTCTTTCAAGGGGACACCTCCTTACTGCTTTATTTTACTAGATAGATGAATGAGAAGGGGAAAAAGTTTCAGCTTTTTTCAGGAAGGGGATTTTACGGCGTGCAGCCAATCGTATCCATTAGCAATCATTTCCCCGATATCAGCCGGCTGTTTTCATAAACAGACATGCAAAAAGGCATGACCTGCCAAAACTTCCTTCTAATTACATTTTAATCTGATTTCAAAACGACTTTAATAAGAAAAATATATGATGGAAACAGAATAGATGGTATACTATAAGGAAAAACTGCCTTAGGCAATGGGAGCGGGAAGGCTCCCCGGAGCCTGAAACACATTTGGCGGAAAGGAATCGGATTTATGGAACGGAAAAAAATTCTTCTGGTGGAGGACGAAGTGAAGCTGGCCCGTTTTGTGGAGCTGGAACTGCAATATGAGGGCTATGACGTAACTGTCTGCCATGACGGCAGGGAAGGTATGAACCAGATTATGGACAATTTATTCGATATGATACTGTTAGACCTGATGCTGCCGGGGCTGACGGGCATCGAAATCTGCCGCAGGGTGCGCAAATTTTCACAGGTGCCGATCATCATGCTGACCGCGAAAGATGAGATTATGGACAAGGTTGCGGGGCTGGACAGCGGCGCGGACGATTACCTGACGAAGCCCTTTGCCATAGAGGAGCTTCTGGCAAGGATGCGCGTGGCGTTCAAACACTGCGAGGGTACGACTGTGAAAAAATCTCTTTTGCAGGTGCAGGATTTGACGATTGATACGGAAAAGCGTATGGTAACGGTGGACGGCAAAGCGGTGGAGCTGACGAAAAAAGAATATGAACTGCTGTCCTACCTGGTGCAGAATAAAAACATCGTGCTGACGCGGGAGCAGATTCTCAATGAGGTCTGGGGTTACAGCTATATCGGCGAAACGAATGTAGTAGACGTATACATCCGTTACCTCCGCTCCAAGATAGATGAGGCGTTTGGCAACAAATATATTCATACGATACGAGGGGTCGGCTATTATGTCAAAGAGGAGTGATGCAGGGCTGTTCGGCGGCATCCGGCATATGGCAATCGCCAAAAAGATTACATTGATGTACGGCGGCATCTTTTCCATATCCCTGCTGTTTATCAGTATTTTCATGGCTCTGAACATTTCGAGCCTTCAGCAGGGCAATATGCGGCGGGAGCTGACGCGGACGGTCGATAATATACAGAATTATCTGGACAGCGGCGGGGTTTTGAACGATGAAACACTTGCGGGTCTATTGGAAAACAAATATGTAGAAGTCAGCATACACAGCCTGAAGGACGGGAAAAGCTACAACAGCTATGTGTGGGAAATGCCTGCGTTTATTATGGGGCGTCCGGAGCCGCTCGGGGAGCCTGTTCCGCCGGAAAAACGTGAGTTTTATGAGGACGCTTTCCGCCAACAGGAGAGGGAGATGCGGAAAAAAGGCTTTCAGGTGCATATGAAAAAAGAAAGCGATGGCGGCATTACGGAATATATCCTGCAAAATGAGCTGGAACAGCAGTTTATGCTGCTTTCCGGCATTTATGAGGCGGGGGACGGCCTTTATCTGATACAGGCGTTTAAGATGATGGACAGCGCGCGGTACATGTTCAAGCACTTCCTTACCACGCTGATACTTGTGGATTTCGTGGGTATCTTCTGCGCCTTCCTGATTGGGCGGTACATCAGCCGGAAAATGCTGCGGCCTGTGGCGGCGATACGTTCCGCTGCGGAGCGCATCAGCATAGAGGACCTGAGCCGGAGGATACCGACGGAGGGGCCAGAGGACGAAATGATGGAGCTGACAGTCACGTTCAATTCTATGATAGAGCGTCTGGATACGGCGTTCCAACGGCAGAATCAGTTTGTTTCAGACGCTTCGCATGAGCTGCGCACGCCCATTGCGGTTATCCAGGGCTACGCGAACCTCATCAACCGCTGGGGCAAGAGCGACCCTGACGTTTTGCAGGAATCCATTGATTCCATACTGACGGAAACGGAGCATATGAGCGCGCTTATCCGCAAGCTGTTATTTCTGGCAAAAAGCGACCAGAACAGGCTGCACGCGCAGAAGGAAAAAATACTGCTGAATGATGTCGCGTCCGATATCGTGCGGGAGATGGCAGTGCTGGAACCGAAGCGGGAGGTTGTCTATCAGGAGGAGGCAGGCGTGACGCTTTGGGCGGATTATGACCTGATGAAACAGCTTTTATGGATACATGGGGAAAATGCCATAAAATATACGCATGACGGCGGCAGGATTACCGTACGTGTCTGGAAGGACAAAAAATACGGTTATGTTTCCATTGCGGATGACGGCGTAGGCATTGGCGAGGAGGACCGCGCGAAAATTTTCGACCGTTTTTACCGCGTGGATAAATCCAGAAATAAGGAGATTTCCGGCACAGGGCTGGGGCTGGCGATTGCACGCTGGATTGTCGAATGCCACGATGGGGAAATACTGCTGGAAAGCGAGCAGGGGAAAGGCACGGTATTTACCGATAAATTCCGGCTGTACGATGGGGATTCGTATGAAACAGCCAGAAAAGCGTAAAAATAAAGTATACACAGAAATACGGAAAATTTTCCGAAAAAATGCCGGAGAGCCTTGAAAACCAAGACTTCCGGCATTTCGCATGTTCCGCTGGATACGCGGGGGCGCGTTCAACCTTTGCAGCCGTTCTGCTGAACGAAGAAATAATGTTCCCTGTTCAGATAGTCCCGCGCAATCTCGAGGGCTTCGCCGAATCTCTGGAAATGCACAATCTCCCGTTCCCGCAGGAAACGCAGAGGGGCAAGCACTTCGGGGTTATCCGTCATATCAATAAGATATTCATAGGTACTGCGGGCTTTCTGCTCTGCCGCACCCGTATAAACACAAACTCAGATACCCATATCGCCCAGATTTATGGTATAATTTACGCGAAGAAGCGGAGAAAAGCGAAAAGCAAAAAGAATTTTGCCGCTTGAGGAAAAAATTATTTTTGCTTTTCGCTTTGCAGAGCAACGCGACCGCAGAAAAAG